>JACCDW010684432.1_pt1 | contig 16196 bp, 18 predicted proteins | sample 7449781 | NCBI WGS metagenome assembly JACCDW01 (sample SAMN15323449, study PRJNA562643) | freshwater metagenome | isolation source: river surface water | place: USA:Blue River Watershed | collected 2017-08-18
AAAACGAGCATGGGTCGCATCTGTTTTCCCTTTCTTTTGATGATGTAATGGGAGATGCGATCCAACAAGTTGTGATCGCTTTTGAGGGTTTGTGCAAAGAAGGGTTCAAAATCACGCATTTCTTGCGCTATGGGCGCTTGAATATGTTGCAGCGTGATGGTAGTACTCATGCGACAAATGTAATCAGACTTAGCGCGCGCAAGACACGCGATTACCCGGAAGTTTTTGAATAATTCCAGAAATTTCTAATTCAAATAGTGCCGCGGCAAAATGTGAGGATGAAAGTCCAGATAGTATTTGAAGTTCATCCACATGAATCTCGCGGTATTGGCGGAGAGTGAGTAATATTTTGTCGCCGTTTTCAGATAGTTGGGGCGTATCAAATTGAATTTCCAATTGCTGTTTGATGCCCAGGTCTTGGAGCAGGTCGGGTATATTTGAAATCAGAGCAGCGATGTTTTGTTGAATGAGGTAATTGCAGCCCTCACTTTTTTCATCGTGTATTCTGCCTGGCAGCGCAAAGATGTCTCTGTTGTAGGATTGGGCAAATTGAGCAGTGATCATGCTTCCCCCGTTGCGCATGGATTCTATGACCAAGGTAGCATCAGACAGACCAGCAATAAGTCGATTTCGCATCGGGAATCGCTCCTTATCCGCAAAAATACCAGGGCAATATTCTGATATTAATCCGCCATTTTTTTTGATGTCATTGGCCATGCCTCTGTGAAGCGCGGGATAGATGGTGTGCAAACCATGCGCAAGACAGGCGACGTTATTTATACCCAATTCATTGCATGTAAGGTGAGCCGTTTCGTCGATACCGTAGGCCAGACCAGATACGATGGTTACTGGATGGGATTGGATGGCTTGAAGAAAGTCTTTTACAAATTGAGTACCGTAAGGAGTTGTGAATCTTGACCCCACGATGGAAAAAACAAAGGGAGAGAATTGAAGCGGTTGTCCTTGGGTATAAAGTACAATTGGTGCGTCCTCGCAATTCTTAAGACGATGCGGATAAGCCGAATCTTGGATGAAGGTGATGTTGATTTTTAATCGCCCACAATCCTTGATGATTTTATCGGCTTGAATCAAGATGTCTTTTCCGTGTAGGGCTTGGAAAATGGAGGCGTTGAAGAAGTTGAGCGTTTGAAAGTCTTGAATGGGAGCGCGAAAAACCTCCATGGGATCTTGGAATAGCGCCATGAGTTCACGGGTTCTTTTTGGACCGAGTCCAGGAATTAGTGAAAGTGCAACTTGTTGTCTTAAAAGTAAATCATCCATGATGCAAAAGTGCACGTGGACTTAAGGGCTTGGGCCGCATAAATTATAGGAATATCCTATATTTTATTTGTTTTCGATGATGTATTGCTCAATCGCGGCGCTCATGCTGGGCGACTTTGGATTGGGCGCCATGATGTTGATTTTCAACTTGGCTTCTGTTGCTGCGTCAGCGGTAGTCTTGCCAAATACAGCAATCCTTGTGTTGTTTTGCTTGAACTTTGGAAAGTTCTTGAAAAGCGATTCAATGTCAGAGGGAGAGAAAAACACGAGCATATCGTACTTCACATCGGCCAAATCGCTTAAATCACTGCAAACCGTTTTAAACATCGTGGCCCTGGAGTAAGTAAAACCTTCTTTGTCCAAGGTATTGGGAATGTTTTGGTTCAAAAGATCCGAACAAGGAAGTAAAAGCTTGTCTGATTTGTGCTTTTGAATGATTTCCAAAAGAGCCTGAAGTGTACCAGTACCGTAGAAAATTTTACGTTTTCTAAAAAGAATGTACTTCTGTAGGTAAAAAGCGATTGCTTCAGACATACAGAAATATTTCATTTCGTTGGGAATGGTGATGCGCATTTCTTTGGCCATTCTGAAATAATGATCAACAGCATTGCGGCTAGTGAAGATTACTCCGGGATGTTCTAGAATGTCAATACGCTGTTGGCGAAAGTCAATGGCGGCAATGCCTTCTACGTGAATGAAAGGTCTGTAATCAATTTTGATCTTATACTTTTTCGCAAGCTCGTAGTAGGGATTTTTTTCATTCCCAGGATCTTGCTGCGTAATCAGAATTGATTTTACTTTCTCTGCCATTTTCAAAAACAATTTGAAAAATTAAGCGTGTGATATTTTGGTAATCCAAACAACTCCCATCCACACGGGTAAAATTTCAAGAGTGCAAATGTAAAAAAAGATATAGAACAATGGAACGTTATTCGTAAAAGCTGTCCAAGCGCCTTTCAGAATTCGCCATACTATGAGCAAAAACATTAAAATGCTCAGTGCTGTAATGAACCAGGGTGCAAAGGCGCGATCTGTTATGGACAGTAAAACAACAAAGGGCAGCGCCGAAATGGCGAGCAGGCGGTTCATAGCGAAAGTTCGGTATCTGTATTCAGAAAGCGTGAAGTCTCCGTCAGCGAGCCATTTGACGATGTAAATGGCCAGCCACTTTATACCGTACATCAACAAAATTCCTCCAAAGCAAATCAAGAAAAACAACCATGAGGGAATGGGCTGAGGAAAGTATGTCTGATAAGCCAAATCAACAAAGAGTCCAAGAACTGCGGCGTGCTGAAACGTTAGGTATACGTGGGTTCTGGGAAGAATATTTTCTTCACGCATGAGTTGTCGCATGAAAATATCGCTTCTGAAAGCTTTGAAAATATTGCGAATTTTCGTGGGATAAACCGTGTTGAAATACGCAATGAATGACAACGACAAAACGAAAAGAAGCACCATCCAATCTTGGAGTAGGTTTTCTTCAGGACGTAATGTTGGAGTCAATAGAAAATTCATTTATCGAATCATCTTTAAGAAACCAATTTCGGTTGAGTTAAGATGTCTGTAACGTCCTCTGGGAAGATCTTTTTTGGTTAATCCAGCGTACATCACACGATCTAATTTCTTCACGCGATATCCCATTGTTTCAAACATGCGACGTACAATTTTATTCTTGCTGCTGTGAATTCTAAGGCCCACTTGCTTTTTATCGTCATTGCCTTCTACGTAGGCCACTTGTTCAACTTTGACAAAACCATCTTCCAACTTCACACCATCCAACATTTTTTTCATGTCGGCTTGTGAGATTTTTTCTGAAAGCTCCACATGGTACAATTGAGCAAACTCATTTTTGGGCGTGGTTAATCTTTTGGCCATGTCACCATCATTGGTGAACAACAAAAGGCCGGTAGCCTCTTTGTCCATTCTTCCAACGGGATAAATTCTTTCAGCGCAAGCCGATTGAATCAAGCTCATAACGGTTTCTCTTCCTTTTTCATCCTCATCAGAAGTCAAAAATCCTTTGGGCTTGTTCAATAGTACATAGCGAAATTGTTCAGGACGAATCACGCGGTCATCGTATTTCACGACATCCTTTTGCGGATTGATCTTTTCACCCAATTCGGTAACAACCTTTCCATTGACAGAGATTAATCCCAACGCGATCAACTCATCTGCATCACGGCGAGAGGCAATTCCAGCTTGAGATAAATATTTATTGATACGCACCAATCCATCTCTTTCTGTTCTAGAAATGAAAGCCTTTTTGGGAGTGAAATCTGTATCTAAATCTTTTGAACTCTTTCTAAAACGAGGCTTTTGGTCCACCTCTTCTTTGTCCCATTTCTTTTTTCTGGGTCCAACACCGGGACCTTTGGAAAATGGTTTTTTTCCAAATGGCTTATCACCTCTGGGCGCAAATCCTTCTGATCGCTCACCACGAGGTTTGAAACCTTCTGTTCTGGGTTTGAAACCCTCTTTTCTTTCAGAGCGCGAACTTCCACCCTCTGAAGAAGATTTGAAACCTTCTTTTCTGGGGCCACGAGAAGTGGATACTGTTCTTGGTTTAAGCTCTCTTTTAGGCGCAGGTTTAGAATCGCGTGAATCAGATTTTTCAGGACGAGATTTTCCTACACGAAGACCGCCAGTGGATTTTCCACCACGCTCATCTTTTTCTGAGCTTCGAGATCTTCCTTTGTTTTGAGAAGAACGCCCTTTGCTTTCACCACCTCTCTCCGAATCACGTTTTTGAAACTTTGCCATATCGTTGTTTTTGGCAAAATTAGTGAATCTAGAGCGAGCGAGCGGATATTAGCGTGGGATAAAAGTAAGATTCAATGTGTGAGATCCGCATTTGTGGACCTTCTCCAAAGATGGTGATGAGGTCGAAACGTGGTTCTTTCATGATATTGAATCGAACAATGTACGCATGTGCGCTTTTCATGATCCGCAACTTTTGTTGCGAAAGGACAATTCTATCCGCAGGGATTTCGAAACCATTTCGGGTTTTTACTTCAACAAAAACGATGTTGTCTTCTTTTTCTGCGATTAGATCAATTTCATATTTACCCAGTCGCCAATTTTGTTCGCGAATCTGATATCCGTTATCTTTTAAGAATTGAGCGGCCTGATATTCGCCGTTTTTTCCTATTTCTGTAGTGGGAGTGTGCATAGTTGTATTTTATTTGCACGAAACTATCATTGGTCTATGAAAAACCTTATTCTATTTTGCCTATATCTTATGCCGTTTTATGCGTTGGCTCAGGATGTTGAGAAGCCTGCAACGAAGGGAAGAGAATCTTATATTTATTGGGGATATCACCGCAATTTTTACGCACCGTCGGATATTCATTTTGTGAGTGATCGATATGATTTTACCTTAGTAGATGCCAAGGCTAATGATATGCCAGCGGATTTGGATCAGTATTTTAAGATCAAGCAATTTTCTGTACCCCAATTTAATTTTAGAATGGGCACTGAGCTAAAGAACAATTGGTTTTTATCATTGGGATATGATCACCACAAGTACCGACTCACACAAACCCAAAACATGAAGATTGAGGGAAATATTGATCCTTCAGCCGTTGACTATTACAATGCAGATCCGGCAGATGGCGGGGCTTACGTGGGCAGTTTCGCGGCTGGCGATACGATTTTATACAAGCGATCTTTCATGGATTTTCACCACAGCAATGGAATGAATTACATCCGCGTTCAATTGGAGAAAAGGGGAACAGTTCTTCAAATGCCAAGGATAAAGTCAAGGATTGATTTGTACGGTGGGGTAGGAACTGGAGCTGTGATTTGTTGGACAGATTTTACCTTTATGCGCCAGCGTTATTTGAACAACTTGCATTTTAGCGGAATTGGAATTAGCGCTGTTTACGGTGCTCGTTTCGTTTTCAATGATTGTTTTTTTATACAACACGGTTTTCAAAATGGAATCAATTATTTGTTTGATATCCAATTGGAAAAGCATGCAGCGGGTGATGGCATCAACGACGGCAATGCCAAAGCTTCACAGACTATTCATTACTTTGAACGCGGAGTTCAAGTAGGTTATGTATTCCGAGTGGGCAAGAAAGAAGAACCCAAGAAGAAATTTACAAACGTTATCAATCCCTCGTTTTAATGAACTATCCCATTCACTACCCGATGCCAGGTTCTCGTTGGAAACATTACAAAGGCGGCGTTTATGAGGTAATCACTTTGGCCAACCACAGTGAAACCCAAGAGCCAATGGTGATTTACAAGAGCATACCATTTGGAAGCGTTTACGCAAGGCCTTTATCGATGTGGCATGAGCGCTGCACGTTGAACGGTCAGGAAGCAAATCGATTTACTTTGATGCAATAACAAAAGAAGGCACATGGCCTTCTTTTTTATTCTATACATTTTTTGTCTTTTACATGTGCAATGCGCGATTGCCGGTAGCAGCCAATGCCGCTTCCTTCAAGCTTTCTGTGAATGTAGGATGGGCATGACAAATGCGCGCGATGTCTTCAGCCGTGGCCTTGAATTCCATGGCCATGACTGCCTCAGCAATCAAATCGGCACAACGTGGTCCAATCATGTGCACACCTAGAACTTCGTCTGTAGCTGCATCCGCCAATACTTTGATGAAGCCATCTGTGTCCATACTGGCGCGGGCTCTGCCGCTGGCTTTGAATGGAAAACTTCCTGCTTTGTACGCAATTCCCTTTGCTTTCAATTCTTCTTCGGTATATCCAACTGCCGCAACTTCTGGCCATGTATACACTACACCAGGAATCAAATGGTGATTGATGTGTGGTTTTTGACCCGCAATGATTTCCGCTACGTATACGCCTTCTTCTTCAGCTTTGTGCGCGAGCATAGCGCCTTTTACTACATCACCGATGGCGTATATGTGGGGTTGAGAAGTTTGTAAATGATCGTTGGTAATAACACGACCTCTTTCGTCTAATGCTACTCCGGCTTTTTCAACGTTTAATCCTTCTGTGTATGCTTTGCGACCTACAGAAACCAAGGTGTAATCGCCTTCTAAAGTCAATTCTTCTCCTTTGGCGTTGTCTGCTTTTACAATCACTTTCTTGCCTTTGCTTTCAACGGATTTTACTTTGTGTGACAAGTAAAATTCAAATCCCAATTTGGCCAAAGACTTTTGCAATTCCTTACCCAATGATTTATCCATGGTTGGGATGATGCCATCCATAAATTCAACCACGCTTACTCTGGCTCCCAATCGTGCATAAACACTACCCAACTCCAAACCAATAACTCCACCACCAATGATGATCAAATGCTTGGGAACTTCTGTCATTTCCAAAGCTTCGGTACTGGTGATGATACGCTTTTTATCGATGTTGATAAACGGCAATGAAGCAGGTTTTGAACCTGTCGCGATTACAAAATGCTTGGCGCTAATGGTTACTGTTTCTTTTTCACCGGCTACGGACAACGTGTGTGCATCAACAAAACTACCGACCCCATGCAACACAGTGATTTTGTTTTTCTTCATCAAAAATTGAATCCCTTTCACCGTATCAGAAACTACACCCGCTTTGCGTGTGATCATTTGCTTGATGTTGATTTTTGGCGCAGTTGCCAATTCAATTCCATGTTCATTGAATTGATGTACGGCTTGGTGGTAGTGCTCAGAAGAATCCAAAAGCGCTTTTGAAGGAATACATCCAACGTTTAAACAAGTGCCACCTAGGCTGTTGTATTTTTCAACTAAGGCTACGTTCATTCCCAATTGGGCGCAACGAATGGCGCTTACATATCCACCAGGTCCTGATCCAATAATGACAACATCAAACTGACTCATGATTTAAATTTTTGACAAAAGTAGGAACATCACCAAGTAATTAACAAGTGAGAATGGACAAAGAATCGAATACAATTCTGAAATTGGCCGGAAAAAGTTTAATTTTCAACCATGATTATGATTTTTGACATCGTCATTTTTCTGTTGCTCGGTCTTTCTGCTTGGCGCGGATGGAAAAATGGTTTCATCATGGAGATATTTTATCTGTTGTTCATTTTTGTTTCCTTGTATTTGGCCATTCATTTTTCGGATTGGATTGCAGAGAAATGGGGAGGTCCGCAGCCGAATGGAACAGGGCTTAAAACATTTTTGGTTTGTTTGATAGGCATTGCAGTCACTTTATTTTTTGTGGCCAAGTTGGCTGGAGCTGCTATCAAAGCTGGCGGGGGCGGTAATGTAAATTCGTTTGCAGGATTGTTTTTTTCTGTTCTCAAAACGTTGTTGGTTCTAAGCGTGTTGTTGGTTGCAGGCGAGAAGATCAATGGAAAAGTTCAATGGATGCCGAGAGAACAGCGAGAGCAATCTTGGACCTACGATCCCATTTATCAGTTTTCATTTGTTGTCCTTCCAGTCATTGAGCAGAGCGCTTTGTACCACAATGGTGTGCAAAGAGTGAAAGATGAGTTGGAGATGAATGAAGGCCAGCCATAGGGAAATAAAAAATCCTCCCGAAGGAGGATTTTAGAGGTCCCGAGCGGATTCGAACCGCTGTACAAGCTTTTGCAGAGCTCTGCCTAGCCGCTCGGCCACAGGACCCAAGCGGTGGCAAATATAAGACGGAACATCGAAAGAACAAACAACTTAATTTTGTAAAAAAATATTTATGAATAATCGCGTTTACATTATCCTCATCAGCATCTTGGCTGCACTGTCATTGTTCTTGGGTTACATGTTGTATTCAACGAAAAAAGAACTGACAGAGCGAATCGTATACATTGACAAGGAGAACGGAACCTTGATTGATGAGCGCGATGGATTGCAAATGGAGTTGGAGCAGATGCAACAGACGTTTGAAGGCATGGAGACGGACAATGCACAAATGAAAGACAGTATCCAGTGGCAGGCTCAGCGCATAGGTTCATTGCTACAGGCTGCACGCAGCAAGGATTTTGATATTAGAAAATTACGTGATGAAACCGCAACGTTGCGTAAAATCATGAAGGGATATATCCATGACATTGATTCATTGCAGCGCATGAATGACCGATTGATTGTAGAAAAGGAAAGCGAAACCAATCGAGCCAATCATGCAGAATCACAATCCAAGCAATTGGCCAATGAGCTTAATTCAACACAGGAGTTGGTAACCAAGGGATCTGTACTTGCTGCAGCGGGATTTTCAAATCGTGGTATCAAGGAAAAATCCAGAGGGGGAGAAAAAGAAGTTGAGCGCGCATCACAAGCCGAACAATTGAAATCATGTTTTACCATTCGTCAAAACACCATAGTTAAGCCAGGAACAAGAAAAGTATATATGCGTGTTGAGGGACCAGGTGGAAGTGTCGTGGGTAATGCTGGAAACATTACAGTGGACGGCGCACCTTTGGCATACAGTGCGATGCGTGAGATTGATTATCAAAACCAAGATACCGATGTTTGTATTTACTGCAACGCCAATGGAGCCTTGTCCAAAGGAACCTATAAAATCTTCATTTACGAAGGCGCAAAGAAAATAGGACAATCGGAATTGGTGTTTTCAAGATAGTCGTTCGCAGCGCATTGATTTGGTTTATCTTTGCGACCTATTCATTTGAAAAAAAATTACTCATGGGTAAATTAGGAGCTACAGAGATCATTCTCATTATCGCGGTGTTGTTGTTGTTTTTTGGAGGTAAAAAAATTCCAGAATTGATGCGTGGTTTAGGAAAGGGGATGAAGGAATTTAAAGACGCCAGCAAAGGCGAATCTTCAGACAACAAGCCAGAGAAATTATAATGACCCCACGTTATTCTTCCGTAACCGAGATTCAAAAGGATTTGGGCAGTGGTGCTATTACCCTGCCTGATTTGGTCCGTTATTATCTTCAGCAAATAGAGAGCAAAAAGCACTTGAATGCTTTTGTAGAAGTCTTTGCTGATGAGGCGCTTCAGCGCGCGGAAGAATTGCAAAAAAAATGGGAGAGTGGTCAAGGCGGAAAGTTGATGGGAATGGTAGTTGGTTTGAAAGACAACTTGTGCTACAAAGATCATCAAGTAACAGCCTCATCTAAGATTTTGGAAGGCTTTACCTCTTTGTATACCAGTTCTGCTGTTCAGCGATTATTGGATGAGGACGCCATCATCATTGGAAGATTAAGTTGTGATGAATTCGCGATGGGTTCGTCCAACGAGAAATCAGTCTATGGCCCGGTTTTGAATCCTGTAAATGAGAAATGTGTTCCTGGCGGTTCTTCAGGTGGTTCAGCGGCTGCCGTTGCTGCAGATCTTTGTTTGGCGACCCTGGGAAGTGATACAGGAGGAAGTATTAGACAACCTGCGGCATACACCAACATTGTTGGATTAAAGCCAACGTATGGTAGAATTTCAAGATACGGTTTGATAGCATATGCCAGCAGTTTTGATCAGATTGGTCCACTCACTCACGACGTGGATGATGCCTTTTTGATGTTGGAAGTGATGTCTGGTCCAGATGGAATGGACGGAACCCTGTATTCTGAAAATTATAAAAAAGAAAATCTGAATCCATCACCCTTGAAAATTGCAGTTTTAAAAGATTGCTTGCACCGTGAAGGGTTGAACGTGGAAATTAAGAATAGGTTTTTAAATCTTATAGAAAAGTTAAAGCAAGAAGGACATACGGTTGAAGAAGTTAATTTCCCATTCGTGGATCAATTGGTTCCAACCTATTATGTTTTAACCACCGCTGAGGCTTCATCAAATTTATCTCGATTTGATGGCATTCATTACGGATATCGCGCCAAAGATGCCAAGGGCATTGAGGCCACATACAAGCAAAGTAGGACGGAAGGATTTGGTACTGAAGTGAAGCGAAGGATTATGTTGGGAACGTTTGTATTGAGCTCTGGATATTATGATGCTTATTACAGCCGTGCTCAAAAGGTGAGACGGGTGATACAGAATAAGACCAACGAAATATTGGCGCAATTTGACGTAATTATTACACCAACCACTGCCGATACGGCTTTTGAAATGGGTAAGAAATCCGCAGATCCAATTGCCATGTATTTGGAAGATATCTTTACTGTACAAGCCAACATCACTGGACATCCTGCAATTTCGATTCCTTTGGGAAAGAAAGAAAACGGAATGCCCTTTGCGCTTCAAATTCTAGGACCATCTTTTCAAGAAAACCAATTGCTTCGCGCCGCCAAGCAAATGGAGCAATGTATCTCAGGTTTTTAATAACCCTGTTAACAAAACAGCGCTGATTTTCGTTTAGGCACCTCCTAAACCTTCGGAACTTGTCCAAAGTTTAGGACGATACATGTTTTTTGATAACCTCTAAAAATTTGGGTGTGAGATTAATTGTTTTATTATTGATGATTTTGGCCGGAAGTCTAGTGCAGGCGCAACCTACAGGCGATGGCGTTTTTTCTATTCAAAAGGATGATCCAGCTATTCAGGCTATTGATCGCATTTTGGTTTCAGGCTATTTGAATCATTTTTGTTATTCTACAGATTCTACTTTGTTGAATCCTTTCGGCTACGAAAAGGATCAATTGCCCAGTTTTACTGCGGAGATTGTTAGTCAACGCATGAAGAATTTGGATGCGGACACTCCTTTTGATTTGGTTTATAACTCAACCGTACAAGGATTTATTGACTTGTATGCTGTTCGAAGAAAGGATGTAACTTCCAAGGTTTTGGGTTTATCTCAGTTGTATTTCCCCATGATTGAAGAGCATTTGACCAAGTACAATATTCCCATTGAGTTGAAGTATTTGGCAATTGTAGAATCAGCATTAAATCCAACAGCCATTTCTCGAGTAGGTGCGGGAGGTCTTTGGCAATTTATGCCAGCCACCGGTAAATTGTATGGTTTGAATATCTCTAGCTATGTAGACGAGCGATTTGATCCCTACAAATCCACCGAGGCAGCATGTAAATATTTAAAGTTTTTGTACGAAACTTTTGATGATTGGCAATTGGCTTTGGCGGCCTACAACAGTGGTCCGGGCAATGTGAACAAGGCTATTCGCCGATCTGGAGGAAAGAAAGATTTTTGGAGCATTAAGCCATATTTGCCCAAGGAGACCCAAGGATATGTTCCTGCATTTATTGCGGTAAACTATATCATGAGCCACGCTCCAGAATATAATTTGTATCCCAAAAAGCCTTTGGTTACTTGCTATGAGATCGATACTGTTGACGTCAAGAGCAAAGTGGATTTTCAAACCATGTCCAAGATTATTGGAATGAGTGTGGAGGACATTGCTTATTTGAACGGAACCTACAAATTGAAGCAAATTCCAGACAATGGTTACCGTCACTATTTGACATTGCCCATCAACAAGGTTGGATTGTTTTTGGCCAATGAGTCATTGATCTACGCGCAAAGCGCCATTGTGATTGAGGCTCCGAGATCGGAAATGGCCAGCACCGGAACGGAGTCAGGTCAAAGCAACAAGAAAGTGAGAGAGAAAATTGTTTACGAAGAAATTTGGAAAACACATAAGGTTAGTAGAGGAGAGAATATGGCCGGAATTGCCAGGAAGTACAGTGTTACAACCAAGCAAATTAAGGACTGGAATAAATTGCGCAGCAATAGTGTGAAGTCGGGTCAGAAATTGAAGATCAAGACCAAGGTGAAAAAGACCATTCAAATTACAGAGGACGCTCCGGTGAGCGCTGCAGATAAGGCGATGGAAAATGCAACGGAAGCAGCGGATTCAGTGAAGACTACCCCTGCAACCCCAAAAGATCCCAAACCTGCGGTAACACCCAAAACCACGCCTAAGTATTATACTGTAAAAAGTGGAGATACATTGACTCAAATTGCAAAGAAGAGCGGTGTTACTGTACAAGAATTGAAGAAAATGAATCCTAAGTTGACCGACAAGTTGAAGGTAGGACAGAAAATAATCGTAAAAAAGTAAAAAGATGAAAGTAGAAAACGGAAAAACAGTAGCGGTTCATTATCGCCTACACTTGGATGGATTTGAAGGAGAGTTGTTTGAAGAAACCTCAGAGGATCAACCATTGGAATTTGAAATTGGTGCAGGAGAAATGATTCCCGCATTTGAGGCAGCTATTATGGGCATGGAAGAAGGGCAGGAATTCCAAATTCATATTCCTTGCGCTGATGCTTATGGAGAAGAGAAGGAAGAGTTTTATATGGAATTGCCCAAAAGTGATTTCATCGGAGAAGATGGAGAGATGGATGATGAGTTGTTTGAGGTTGGAGAAGTTGTTCCGATGAATACACCTGAAGGAGACGAGGTTTATGGTGTTGTAGTTGAGGTAAAATTGAATACCATTGTTATTGACTTCAATCATCCATTGGCTGACGAGGATTTATACTTTACCGGTGTAATTGCACAAGTGCAGTAAAATAATTTATGCGTAGTTTTTTAAGAACATCCGCCAGTAAATCAGCTTCAATCAGCACATTTATCGGAACCACAATGGTTTTGATATTGGTTGCATTGTTATTGGTGTTTTGGATATTGGGAAATGCGCTGACCCATCATTTTCAAGATCAATTGGTAGCTCAGGTTATGTTTATTCCTGATGCCAATGACAACGATTTGATGGTCTTTAAAAAACAAATTGAGTCTCAATCGTTTTGTGAATCCACCACTTTTGTGAGTAGTGAGCAAGCCGCGGAGATCATGAAGCAAGAGTTGGGAGATGATTTTGTAGCCGGAGTTTTGGGCTACAATCCTTTGCCAGCTTCTTTGGATGTGCGAATCAATCCAGAGGCTTCAGATATTCAAATGATTCGTCAAAAAGTGGAAGATTGGAAAAAGAGTCCATTGGTTAAAGATGTCATTGTGCAAGAAAGTCTGATAGAGAAGATCAATCAGAATATCGCTCACTGGAGTTTGATATTGATGACCATTGCAGGATTGCTTTTGATGATTAGTATAGCGTTGATCGTAAATACAGTTGAGCTGACTGTATTTTCTCAGCGATTTATTATTCGCAGCATGCAGCTCGTAGGTGCCACGCAGTGGTTTATCATTAGGCCATTTGTCATGAAGAGCATGTGGCAAGGTTTAAGGGCGGCATTGATTGCGCTAGCTATTATTTTTTCTGGATTGTTTTTTATCATGAAAGATTGGCCCACAATTATTGGTGTGCTGATGGATCACGGTAGAGTGTTGTGGGTAATCGTTGGGACAATATTTGTTGGCCTAAGTGTTTCTACGTTGGCAACGATATTTAGTGTCCGTAAGTTTGTAAGGCTGAAGCACGACGAGATGCACGCCTAAATTTCACAAAAAGAAAACATAAAATGTTTCCGTTTTAGGTGTTCCTTGCGTATGTTTGGCGCACTAAAAAAATCTTTATTCTAATTGTATGAGTCAAGCGAAAAAAACACAAAGCGCTGAGAGCAGCTTTGATTGGTCGGCAATTTTCCCGTACATCGCCATTCCTGTGGCTTTGGTTGTATCGGCATTGTTGTTTGTTAATGTGTTGGGTGATCCAGCCAACTTTGAAGGTGGAGATGCTGAAAAAGGTCATCCATTGAACGTTTTGGGAACCATTCACAAGGGGGGATTTATTGTACCTCTTTTGATTACAGTAAACTTGGTTGTTATTATTTTCTTCGTTGAGCGTTTGATTAGCCTTTCTAAGGCAAAAGGAAAAGGAAGCACGAGCAAATTTGTTCGTCAAATCCGTACATTATTGAACAATGGTCAAGTAGACCAAGCGATTGCTGCTTGTGATGCTCAGAGAGGTTCTGTAGCTGCAGTAGTAAAAGCTGGTTTGACCAAGTACAAAGCTGTAGACGGTGATGCTTCTATGGATAAAGAAGCTAGAGTAACTGCAGTTAAAAACGAGTTGGACGAGGCTTCTGCTTTGGAATTGCCAATGTTGTCTAAGAACTTGGTGATTTTGTCTACTTGTGCTTCTTTGGGGGTATTGGTAGGTTTGTTAGGAACTGTACGTGGTATGATTACCTCATTTGAAGCGATGGCAACAGCTGGAGCTCCTGATGCAACAGCACTTTCATTGGGTATCTCTGAGGCCTTGATCAATACCTTCTTGGGTATCTTGGGTTCTGCAGTAGCGATTATCCTTTTCAACTTCTTTAGCACTCGTATCGATTCATTGACACACGCTATTGATGAGGCTGGTTTCAGCGTAGCTCAATCAGTAGGAGCTAAGAAATAATATTGTAGGTAAGGTCAAATTATTAGGTAGCTATTATGCCAAAACCAAAAATGCCAAAAAGTGCCCCCAGCCTGGACATGACGCCCATGGTTGACTTGGGTTTCTTATTGGTGACCTTCTTTATCCTTACCGCTAAGTTTCGCCCCAACGAACCTGTATTGGTTGACACACCGTCTTCTACTTCAGAATTGTTGTTGCCAGAAAAAATCATGTTGGTAACCATCGATAACGATGGACGTGTTTTCTTTGATATTCATGGAAAGGATGTTCGTAGAGAGATGATTAATGGTATGATTGAAAGACATCCAGAATTGAAATTAACTGAAGAGCAGCTAAAGCGCTTTTCTGTAATGGGAATGTTTGGAATGGATTTGGCGAATCTTGGAACTTACTTGAAAGAAGACGAAGCTGTTCGTGCTAAAATGGATCAGATGACAAAGGGAATTCCCACAGATTCATTGAAGAACGAGTTAGCAGAGTGGATTCAAGAAGGATACGAGGCTTTCATGATTGACGCACAGAACAAAGGGATTAGTGTTGATGATCTTCGTGATGACGAAGGTTTGAGATATGCAATCAAAGCGGATGGTGCAACGCAATATGAGAAAATCGAGAAGGTCATCGATATTTTCCGCGAGAAGAATATTTTTCAATTTAACATGGTAACCACGTTAGAAGCAGGAGTGGATATTTCTGCTGAAAGCGAGTAATCGATATCCTATGGCAGAAATCATAGAAAGTGGTGGTGGCGAAAAGGGTGGAAAGAAAAGACCCAAGAAAGGCGTAGTCCGCATGGATATGACTCCCATGGTGGATTTGGCTTTCTTGTTGTTAACTTTCTTCATCCTTGCAACATCACTCAGCAAGCCCAAGACGTTAGAGATCATCTACCCCAAGGAAGTTGAGAACAAAGACGAAAAAACCAAATTGGCCGATGAGTTGGCAACAACTATATTAATCGGTGAAGGTGAGGATCATTTGTTCTACTACCACGGAAAGTTTGATCCAGATACTACTGTTCTTCAAAAAACAGACTTTTCGAAAGATGGATTTCGTAAGGTTTTGCTGGAGAAGAATAGAACAATCAACGAGCGTGTATTTGAATTGAAAGCCGATTTAAATAGCAAGCAGTTGAGCAAAGAAGACTATGAAGCACAGTACAAAGAGGCTTACAGCAAAATCGTTAACGACGAGATGGCTCCTTTTGTTATCGTCAAAACCATTGATAAGAGTATGTGGAGAAACGTTGTGAATTCAATTGATGAATTGAATATCTGCAACGTTCGTAAGCGTGCAATCTTGGATATGGAAAAGAACGAGCAAGTTGCAGTAGAAAAGCGTGTTAAAGAATTGGGTTTACCAGCAGCTCCAGATTCATCGAACGAATAATGAAGTTGGCTGTACAGCCTTAAAAATCGACAGTTATGGATACAATACTAACCCTAAGCATATTTGCCCTTATTATAGTGGCATTGAGCTTTGAGTCCGGTTGGAATAACTTATTCAGCCGTGATCGAAATGACCTTGTTTTTGAAGACAAAAACAAAGCATATGGTGCTTATTACATCCGTAAGGGGTATGGTAGATTCTTGTTTTATGCAGTTATGTCAACTGTGGGTTTTGCTACTTTGGTAGCATATTCTCCCAAGATTTTGCGTGGTGCAGAAGGCGAAGAAGAAGCTTTTGAAGTTGAGTTGTCAGCAGAGATGATGACTCCACCTCCTACAGATCCAAATGAGCCGCCACCCCCACTTTCTATGAGTTCTGCCATAGGATATCGATTACTCGCTTTCAGCAGAAATATCCAC
>JACCDW010063456.1_pt1 | contig 16194 bp, 12 predicted proteins | sample 7449781 | NCBI WGS metagenome assembly JACCDW01 (sample SAMN15323449, study PRJNA562643) | freshwater metagenome | isolation source: river surface water | place: USA:Blue River Watershed | collected 2017-08-18
ATGAAACTTTGAGTTGTGGAACTGGTGTTACAGCCGCGGTTTTAGCCTCTGTTATTTTGAGGGACAATTTGGTGGGAATTAAAATTCAGTCTGGAATGAATGAAATTAGAATGAGCACTAAAGGAGGGGAATTAAGTATTTCCTTTGAGAAAAACGAACTAGGGTTTGACAATATTTCACTCATCGGACCAGCAGAATATGTATTTTCTGGGCAGTGGTAAATTTAAAACCTCCCTATTAAAAAAAAGAGGCTGTTTCAAATGAAACAGCCTCTTTTTTTATAGGGTTAAATCGTTTCTTACTTAACCAATATTTTAACAGCTTTTGTGTTTACATCACCTGTTACAGACGCTAAGTAATATCCTTGTTTCAAACCAGACACATTGAATTGAGTTTTATTCAACCCATTGGTTATTTGAATTTTTTGAGTCAAGACTACTTTACCAGTTAAATCAAATACTGAAAGTGTTGCAAAACCTGACTTTGTAGCAGTGAAGCTAAGCTGTGTTAAATCAGATGTAGGATTTGGAGCTACACTCGCATTTAATTTATTTGAAGCAACGTTTTTGGTACCAGTTAACAAAGTTGTTGATTTGAAGTAACCACGACCGTGAGTACCAATATACATTGACATACCTTCCCAAGGCTTCCACTCGTAACCACGAATTTCAAATACTGCAACACGAGCCATTCCGTTATTCGCTTCTTCCCATGTGGTTCCGCCATTTTCTGATACCCAAACACCCAAATCAGTGCCTAAGATAATTCTTTTAGAATCATCTACATCAATCACTGCATCATATACAGGCATTGAAGGCAAATCACCAGTGATATTTTTCCAAGTCGGCGTTGCATCACAAGCATTTTTAGATTCAAATACATATGAAGAGTTACCATAACCACCGAGAGTGACAACAACATGATTAGAATCTGATTGATTCACATTCACAGAAGTTACTGTTCTACCTGAAGCTCCAGGAATTGCAATTAATTTTTGAGTTACACCAGCTGGAATATCGGTAACACCAGGATTCGCTGCCAAAGAGAAATCTGCATCTTTTAAACCAGAAACACGATAAAGAGCGCCTGGCTTTGCAATAAACAAATGATTTCCATCGGGAGTATAATCCATTTCAATGATTCTGCTGTTTCCTAAACTAGAAGCAACGCGAATCCAATGAACTTCATTTGCAAAATCAGTAGGATTTATAGCTGCCCATACTTCAGCATCTTTTGCGAGGTATAATTTAGAGCTAGTTTCACTTTCTTCAAACAAGCTAAAGGTTGTATTAAAATCGGTTTGAGTTGTACCCGGTTGACGTTTATCCCAAAAACTTGAAGATGATTGACCACCGTTTCCAGACCTAGCAACAGTACCATAATAAGTACACATGAAAATAGTTGAAGGAGTGAATTTAGAAAATTCTACGTCAAAACCATCACCTCCATAAATACTTGTACCCATTTTAGAAGCTTTCCCAACGGTTGTATTCCCTTTGAAGTTAATTAAATAAGTTCCGTTATCTTGAGCTCCACCAACTACGTGACCCAAAGAGTTTGCAGCAACGTTATATAATTGCAAAGTTGTAAAACCTCTGTTAATACTTGTCCATGTACTTAAATCTTGAGAAGCATATATTCCACCGTCGCAACCTACAATACAAGTCGCAGGAGACGTGTTTTTATTCCAATAAACCAAATGTTTATCTGCGTGCACATAATTTGTATTCCAAGGAGCACCAAAAGTACTACCAATTTGAACATAACCATTTGCTTCATCCCAAGTAGCCAAATCTACGCCACCCATAATTACTTTGTTCTTGTTATTAGGGAAAACGCTAATCACGTTATCGTACCAACCTTGTCTGTTTGGTCCAAAAATATCTGTAACTGAGTTACCATATACAATTTGAGTCCAGTTTACACCACCATCGGTTGTTCTGAATACACCACCTAAAGAACCGTTTCCTGCAGCAGCTAACAAATAAACATAATTTGGATCTTGATCTGAAATTGCGATTGAAGTTCTACCACCAGCATTCACTTTAGTGTTTACAATTTTCATTGCACCTGTTGCGTCTGCCTTGTAGACTGAACCACTACCGTTAGAAGCCCATAGAACACCATTCACATCAATTTTCAATTCTTTGGTACTTCCGTTGCTAATGGTTTTCAATGTAGTTCCATCAGTAATAGAATATAAACCAGTTTCGGTTCCTATGTAAATTTTATTTTCTGTTGGATGCGCAACCATTGAATTACAAACTTGGAAGCGATTGTCTTTTGCAAAAGATAATACATTGAAAACAGAACCACCTTTATTTTTACTTGCGTAAACACCGCCACCAATAAATGCAGGTGAACCGTTACGGGTACCACTTAGGTTTGTAAATCCACCTTCACCAGTACCATAGTAAATGGTTCCATCAACAGCTTGTGCCAAACATGTCACATTTAAATTTTCTTGTTTATCGTTTACAGGTGTCCAACTTTGACCATAAGTTGTTGATCTGAATAAACCACCACTTACAGAACCTACAAACCAAATGTTTGCAGAATCTTTATGGATAACCAAACCACGCGTTCTACCACCAACATTGTCAGGACCTAAATTTTCCCATACTATTGATTTATTCAAACGGCTTTTAACTTTAAGTGCATCAGCCTGATCAATGGCATTTTGAATCCATTGTGGGTCTAATGTTCCAGTCTGCTCGTTTAGACGCATGCTATAAATGGAACGAATAGCACCTTCGATTTCCTCTGTTTCTTGTGTGTTTTCTGCACCAAAGAAATTCAAACCAGTTGGAGTTTTCAAATTGTTTTGGAATCCAATGATTGAGATTCCTAAACAGATTCCCGCTGAAAGAGCAATTGGTAAGTATGATTTTATCTTCATATTCAGAATGTTCTAATAATTATTTGTAATAGTTGTATCGCAAATTAATACAAAAAGAGGGGTTTTTCCAATTATCATTCACTTGTTTGACTATATATTGTGTAATTTTTTCTTCATAAAATGAACAATCGTCAATTTTTAAGATCTTTTCAAATTATAAAACATGCTTTTCGGCATGGTATGAACTTCTAACCAATGGTCCACTTTCCACAAATCGAAATCCTAAATCCAACCCGTATTCTTCCCAAAACTTAAATTTATCGGGATGCACGTATTCAGCAACAGGTAAATGAAGTTTTGTTGGTTGTAAATATTGACCCAATGTCAATACATCACAGCCGTTCTCTCTTAAATCGTTGATTAATTTTTTAACCTGATCATCTGTCTCACCACAACCTAACATTGCACCACTTTTCGTGCGAGAACCATATTCTTTGGTGCGTTTAATTTGCTCCAAACTTCTGGTATATTTGGCCTGAGGTCTAACCAATCGGTAAAGTTCCTCAACGGTTTCCATATTGTGACTCACAACCTCTGGTTTTGAGTCAAGAACCATATATAACAAATCCCACTGAGCTTTAAAATCTGGAATGAGCGTTTCTATCGTTGTTTGAGGACTTAATTTTTTGACTTCAGTAATGGTATTGGCCCAAACGGTTGCACCTTTATCTTTAAGTTCATCGCGATTCACTGAGGTAATGACGCAATGTTTCACACCCATTAATTTAACTGCCTCTGCAACGCGTATTGGTTCATCTAAATCGTAGCTACCAGGTCTTCCGGTTGCAACTGCGCAAAACGAACAACTTCTGGTGCATACATTCCCCAAGATCATAAATGTTGCTGTACCCGCTCCCCAACATTCACCCATATTTGGGCAACGACCATCTTCACAAATTGTGTGAAGCTTGTGTTCTTTTACAATTTTTTTAACATTGGTGTAATTTTCACCAATAGGTATTTCAATTTTAAGCCAAGAAGGTTTTGAAGGACCTTTTTTCTCTTTTGCAACAATAGGTAGTTCGATCACGTGAATACAGATTTAAAATTTAATTGATATCGCCAAATCCAAATGCAAAGTTAACAAATAGTGCGGGGAAGATATTCCTATTTGTTTCTTGTGTATATAATAATGGTATTTTTTGAACAAAAAAATCGGTAGAAAACCCCAAACTCAATGAATTTGAAATAGATCTATAGCTACCCCAATCAAAGGATATCCCTCCAGAAACTCCCACTCCCGCTTGAAATTTACCCGAATTGAATCCTTTTGTAAAGGCCGTTGTTCCACCAATTAATGTAGGATTGTGAATTTCGGGATTGTATTGAACATCATTATACCCATCAAATGGAGGTGATCCATTGTAATACCAAATATAAACGGGCCATGAATACGCAATTGGCAAACTCACATTACCAAAAAACTTACAACCGATATCGAGTCGAGATTTTCGTTGTGTGATCGACAAAGACTTTCCATAAAAAGGTTTAAAGACCCAGGCATAATTTACTTTATTGATTTTGAATGGTTGTGCTCCGGGTAAAATTTGACTGACTATTGAAATTTCTTTAGGGTCGGTTAAATTTCCGATTTTAAAACCAAAAATTTCACCGGAATTTGACCCCTTTAATTGTGAAAATTTAGAGAGTCCAAAATCGAATCCAAAATTTCGAATTTGAGCATCAACACCCCAAATCACGCTTTTTTGAGCCTGAGTTATCCCCATTATGGTGAACAAGGTTATGCACAAAGCGGTGTATTTTCTCATTTTTTGAATGAATCAAAGTTAAGTATTCCACTTTTATTAAAAAAGGGTGCATTTTGAATAAATTTCCTCCACTTTACCCCACAAATTCAAAAACCCTTGTATTTACAATAGTTTTTACTATTTTTGTATTGTCTAAATCAAAAAGAATGGCTCATTTTTCACCCCAATTTAGCAGAATGTGGAGGAATGTGGATAAGAAGTGGCTAATTTTGGGAAATTGTGGGAAATTGTGGGAAATTCTTTTTTTATTTAGCAGACAGAAATCCAGCACAAAATGTCGGGACTAATCGGAGAATATAATTGCAAGCTAGACGGCAAGGGAAGACTATCCCTTCCATCGAAGTTAAGGGCTCAATTTCCTGAGTCTGCAGAGAATACTTTGGTTATAAACCGCGGTTTTGAAAAATGCTTGGTTTTATACACGAAAGAAGATTGGTTGAAGGAAACTGCCAAGCTCAATGCCGTTGATGATTTTATGAGTCCCGAAATTCGCCGATTCAAACGTATCTTCACCAATGGTGCCAACTTAATCCAAATCGACAATGCCATGCGCATTCTAATTCCTAAAAAATTATTAGAATATGCAGAATTGAACGATGATGTTGTGCTTAGCGCAAATGGAAACAAAGTTGAAATCTGGAGTCAATACCATTACGATACTGAGTTAATGGTAGATTCAGATGAATTGAGCTCACTTGCACAGCACTTCCACAAACAAAAATCTTCTGCAACTGAATAAAACCATTCACATGCTGGCAAACCTGTTTGCTACATGAACTACGAATATCACGACCCTGTCCTGCTTAAAGAAAGCGTTGATGCCTTGGTTACAAACCCAGATGGCACTTACGTGGATGTTACCTTCGGTGGTGGCGGACACTCGAAATACATTCTCAGTAAGTTGAGTAGCAAAGGAAGACTTATTTCTTTCGATAGAGATCAAGACGTTTTAGACAGACTTCCAAACGATCCTCGTTTTACCTTCGTTCAACACAACTTTCAATACATCAAACAATTTTTAACCTATGGGCAGTTTTTACCTGTAGATGGCATTTTGGGAGATCTTGGAATCTCTTCACACCAAATTGATGTCGATAGTCGTGGATTTGCACATCGCTTCGAAGGTCCGCTCGACATGAGAATGGATGCAAATGCCAAACTTTCTGCCCAAAATGTAATCAACGATTATACCGAAGAACAAATCCTTCATATTTTCAATACCTATGGTGAAATTAAAAATGCATTTAAATTAACTAAAACCATTTTATCGCACCGTAAAGGAAATCGCATTACAACCATCGAAGGATTTAAAAATGCAATTTCGGAGTGTACTCCAAAAGACACCCCGGCGAAATATTTGTCACAAGTTTTTCAAGCAATTCGCATTGAAGTCAACGGTGAATTAAAAGCTCTCGAACAACTCCTCATCGACTCTGAATCCCTCATCAAAGAAAATGGAACATTTGTAGTGATAAGCTACCATTCTTTGGAAGACAGACTCGTGAAAAACTACTTTCAAAGCGGAAATTTAGAGGGTAAAAAACATACCGACATGTATGGATGGAGTTCTCAACCATTTGCAGGTAAACCAAATAAGGCAATCATCCCTTCACAAGAAGAAATAAACAATAACAAACGCGCTAGAAGTGCAAAAATGAGAATTGGCATTAGAAACAAATGGAATTAAACGATCAAAATATCGACGAAAGCACCATTGAAAAGGAAATTCCTCAACAAGAGGAAAGTCCAATTTCAAGCGAAAATCATTTCGTATGGACAACCAAATCTACGGTCAAGGCCATTGTTATTTTATTCCTCACAATGGTGTTTTACATCTACAATTCTTTACATGCAACCAAAGCAATCAAACGAAAAGAAGAATTAAAAACCACCTTAAAAGAATACCACAGTGAAAGAATTAGCCTAGAAAGTGAAATCACAAAATCGAGTAAACAAACTGAAATCGCTGAAAGACTAAAAGAAACTGGTTTAAAAGAAATCACAACCCCTCCAATTAAATTAACCCGTGACGCAAAAAAATAAAATCAATACTCGTAAAGCTATTTTGCTCCGCGCTTATGTGGTTTTCGCATTGGTGGGAAGCTTCGGCATGTTCATTGTTTACTCAATGATTTCATTGCAAAATGGTTTTGACGAAGAATTTAGCATTGAACAACAAAAGAAAAACACCCGCATCAAACAGGTGAACGGGATACGCGGAAACATCTATGCCGGTGATGGTAGTTTATTGGCTACCTCAATTCCAACTTATGATTTAATTTGGGATGCAAATGCTGATGGCTTAACAACCAAATCTTTTTCAAGCAAAATCGACAGTTTGTCGATCATGTTTTCCAAAGAATTTCCAACAAGAATCAATGCATCTGGGAACTCTCAATTTGGTGGTTCCCCAAGTGAATGGAAGCACAAACTTACATCCCTCAGAAAGAAAAAAATAAGATACTACGCGCTACAAAAAGACCTTTCATTTGATGTTGTAAAACGTTTGAAAGCGTTCCCACTATTATGGATGGGAAAGTTCAAAAGTGGTTTCTGGTTTGAAGAAAAAGGCAAACGCATGTATTTCATGGGTGACTTAGCCAAAAGGGCCATTGGTTATACTAAAAACGGTGTAAGCGTAGGACTTGAAGGCGCTTTTGATAGCCTACTTAGAGGTAAAAGTGGTCAAATCATGGAACAAAGAATGCCTGGCAGAATTTGGAGACCAATTCAAGTAGGAAACAATCAAATTGCTGAAAATGGGTATGATATTGTAACAACCCTTGATGTAGGATTCCAAGACATCACCCAATATGCTCTGAACAATGCACTCGTTGAAAACGAAGCTGATCATGGATGTGCAATGGTTATGGAAGTCAAAACCGGCGCCATCAAAGCAATCGCCAATTTAAAAAGAGGTAAAGATGGCGTTTATTATGAATCACAAAACTATGCAGTGAGTGAATTTTCTGAACCTGGATCAACATTCAAAATCATCTCAGCAATGTCGCTCCTTGAAGATGAATATGTAAAACCATCTGATAGCGTTAATCTAAAAAATGGCCGAGTTAGATATTCAAAAGATGTTGAATTTACAGATGGCGACCACTATGATTCACGCAATAAATTCTATACACTTCAAAGAAGTATTGAAGTTTCAAGTAACGTAGGAATTAGTCAATTTGTTTGGAAGCACTATCAAAAGAAACCACAGAAGTTCATTGATCATATTATCGACTTAGGATTAAATATTAAGCCAAATTTCGATATTCCATGTTCCAATTACCCGGTAATTGTAACTCCTAAGAGCAATGGCTGGAGTGGTGTTGCGTTGCCGTCAATGAGTATTGGTTACACGAGTCAGATTTCACCGTTACAAACTTTAATGGTATATAACGCCATTGCCAATAAAGGTAAAATGATGAACCCGTATTTGGTGAAAGAAATTTTACAGGACGGTAAATCAATCAATAAAATTGAACCAAAGGTAATTAAGGAGAAAATATGTTCTGACGAAACTGTGAAAGCATTACAATCGATGCTCGCTGGTGTAGTAAGTAAAGGAACTGCCGATGAAATTACCAAGCAATGTAAGTTTACTGCGGCTGGAAAAACCGGAACCTCAAAAATTAACGAAAATGGGAAATACATCGAAAAATACAATGCCTCGTTTGTAGGTTATTTCCCGGCAGAAAATCCTCAATACACAATCATTGTTGTCATTAATCGCCCCAACAAAAAAGAATATTACGCAGCAAAAGTTGCAGTTCCAGTGTTCATTGAAATTGCCAATAAAATATACAGTTCGCACATTCAAATTCAACCAACTTTGGTGACTTCTCGCATCACCGAGGCCCCATATGTGTTGAATGGCAATCAACAAGCATTGAAATCAATTCTGAACGATTTAAACATCAACTCACAATCTACTCAACCAACTGCGGCATTTGTTGAAGCACAATCAAAGGGCTATTCTGTAAATCTCAAACCTCTAAACATTCAAGCCAATGTTGCTCCGAACTTCAAAGGAATGGGATTGCGCGATGCACTTCAAGTTGCTAAAATGATTCCAGTTAAACTCACTTTTGAGGGATATGGTCGCGTGGTGAGCCAAAGTATCAATGCTGGCACGAACGTAAGTCCCTCAAATACAATTCACCTAAAATTAAGTCCTGCGAAATGAAATCATTAGAAATACTCATTCAAAACCTTAAGAATTTCCAATTTACGGGAAATGAGAAAGCAATGGTTGCAGGATTAACAATTGACAGCCGAAACGTTGCATCAAACTTCATGTATGCGGCAATGAAAGGCACACAGGTTGATGGACATGATTACATTGAAAAAGCCATTGAATTGGGCGCTACTGTGATTCTACATGAGAGTGAAGTTGCAAATGTAGCGGGAATTTCGTATATTCAAGTTTCTGATGTTACCGAGGCTCTAGGTGAAATTGCACTTCAGTTTTACGAGGAAGCTGCCGATCAACTAATCATCGTTGGAACAACTGGCACCAATGGTAAAACCACTGTATCTACCTTATTGTTTGAATTATTTACAAAACTTGGATATGTATGTGGTTTAGTTTCTACGGTTGAAAACCGAATCGGAAATAAAATCATTCCAAGCACCCACACAACACCTAACGTAATTGCACTACACGCCCTTTTTGCGCAAATGGTGGAAGAAGGTTGCACACATTGCTTCATGGAAGTGAGTTCTCACGCCATCGATCAAAATAGAATCGCAGGAATCAAGTTTGCCGGGGGAATTTTCACCAACATCACTCACGACCATTTAGATTACCACAAAACGTTTGACAATTACATCAAAGCAAAAAAACGCTTTTTCGACCAATTGCCAGCAGAGTCGTTTGCAATTACGAACAAAGACGATAAAAATGGCCAGGTGATGTTGCAAAACTGCAAAGCAACCAAATATTCTTATGGACTCCGAGGCACTGCCGATTTTAAAGTAAAAGTTCTTGAAAGTGATTTCAACGGCATGTTACTACAAATCAATGGCAAAGACATTTGGACAAGCTTGGTGGGAGATTTTAATGCCTATAATTTCTTATCGGTTTATGCTGCTGCATTTTTATTAACCGAAGGAACTGAGGAAGATTTAGAAATCGAACTCAGTGCATTGGGCAGGGTGAATGGTCGTTTTGAAGCAATTGCCGGCACCGACAATAAAACCGCAATTGTTGATTATGCACACACTCCTGATGCTTTAGAGAATGTAATCAAAACCATTAATAACATCCGACAAAACGGGGTGAAACTCATTACCGTAGTCGGTTGCGGAGGAAATAGAGATGCTGAAAAACGCCCTGAGATGGGTGGCATTGCAGCTTTATTGAGTGACAAAGCAATCTTTACTAGCGACAATCCAAGAAATGAAGATCCGAACACAATTATCAATCAAATGGAAGCGGGTGTTGAGGCTCATTTATTGAAGAAAGTCCTAAAAATTACCGACAGAAAAGAAGCGTTAAAGACGGCAATTTTATTGGCAGATGCTGGTGATGTGATTCTCGTTGCAGGCAAAGGACACGAAACCTACCAAGAAATACAGGGAGTGAAGCATCCCTTCGACGATAAAAAAATCATGTCTGAACTATTTAATCAATTAAAATAATGTTATACTATTTATTCAAATATTTAGATAAATCTGGATTTGCCGGAGCTGGGGTATTCAACTACATCACCTTCAGAGCTTCTTTAGCTGGTATTTTGGGTTTACTCATTGCTCTAATTGCAGGAAAAAGCATCATTCGATGGCTCCAAAAACAACAAATTGGTGAAACTATCAGAGAGCTAGGATTGGAAGGTCAAATGCAGAAAAAAGGAACCCCAACAATGGGCGGAATTATCATCATTTTGGCCATCATTGTTCCCACGCTATTGCTCGCACGATTAGATAACATTTACGTGATTCTCATGCTTGTAAGCACCATTTGGATGGGTGTCATTGGCGGAATCGACGATTATATAAAGGTCTTCAAAAAAGACAAAGAGGGCATGAAAGCCACAACCAAACTCATTGGTCAATTAATGTTGGGTATCATTATCGCTGTAACCATTGATTACACTCACAAATTAAATCACATCCCTTTAGAAACAAACTTGCCTATTTCTAAGCTTCGTTTAAGCTACACCAATCTATTACCTGGTGATGGTAATGCATGGTTAATCTATATTCCTATCATCATCTTCATTTGTATGGCCGTTACAAACGCCGTGAATTTAACAGATGGTATAGATGGTTTAGCAGCAGGCACAACAGCAATTGTTGGAACAGGGTTGGGCATTTTGGCTTACGCAACTGGTAACATTAAGTTTTCACAATACTTAAACATCATTTATGTCCCTCAAAGTGGTGAAGTTGTGATCTTTTTAGCTGCAATCATTGGTGCGTGTTTAGGATTCTTATGGTACAATGGCTACCCGGCACAAGTTTTCATGGGTGATACTGGAAGTATGGCATTGGGTGGCGCCATAGCTGCAGTTGCCATTATCATTAAAATGGAATTATTGCTACCAATCTTATGCGGAATCTTCTTTGCAGAGAGCATTTCTGTGATCATGCAAGTTTCATATTTCAAATACACGAAGAAAAAATATGGTGAGGGACGAAGAATCTTTTTGATGTCGCCATTGCATCACCATTTCCAAAAGAAACAAATTCCCGAAAGCAAAATCACTTTAAGATTTTGGTTAATCACTGTCATTTTAGTTCTGGCAACATTTGCTTTAATCAAATTACGTTGAAAAAAAATCTCATCATATTGGGCGCTGGAGAAAGCGGAACAGGTGCAGCCATTCTTGGGGTAACTCAAGGTTGGAATGTATTTGTATCCGACAAAGGCTCTATTGGTGAGAAATACAAAGAAGAGTTAAATCAATACAACATTGAATGGGAAGAAGGTTCTCATTCAATTGAAAGAATCATGAATGCTGACTTGGTGATCAAAAGCCCTGGCATTCCCGATAAAATAGCTTTGATTCAAGATTTAAGGGGTAAAAACATCCAAATTGTTTCAGAAATAGAATTCGCAGGATGGTATACAAATGCCACTATGATTGGTATTTCTGGTACAAATGGAAAAACAACCACTACCCTTTTAACTTATCAAATTTTAAAAGACGCTGGATTGAACGTTGGTTTAGCAGGAAATATTGGTCATTCTTTGGCGCGTCAAGTGGCAACTGAATCGTTCGATATCTATGTTTTAGAATTAAGCAGTTTCCAACTCGATGGAAATGAAAAATTCAAACTTCACATTGCTTGCTTAACCAACATCACTCCAGATCATTTAGATCGCTACGATTACAAAATCGAAAATTACATCAACAGTAAAATGAGATTAACTATCAATCAAACGAATGCTGATTATTTCATCTATTGCGCTGATGATGCTCTCACACTTGAGGGACTTAAAAACACAAAAATCAACTCAAAGTTGGTTCCATTCAGCCTGAACCATACCGAAGATTTCGGTGCCTATGCTGAGCAAAATTTAATCACTATCAAACTAAAAAACAACCACACACTGAATATGCAAGATTTTAACTTAAGAGGTCGTCACAACACCTACAACACAATGGCAGCAGCCGTTATTTCAAGTCTTTTAGACGTTAGAAAAGAAAACATTAGAGAAAGTTTATCGAACTTTCAAAATGTTGAACATCGTTTAGAAACGGTTGCAAAAACAAATGGCGTTGAGTACATCAACGACAGTAAAGCAACGAATGTTAACTCAACTTGGTACGCGCTTGAAAGTATGGACAGACCGGTGATTTGGATTGCTGGCGGTGTTGACAAAGGAAATGACTATGCCGATTTAAAACCTTTGGTAAAAGACAAAGTAAAAATGATTATATGCATGGGAATTGACAACCTTAAAATTCACCAAGCGTTCCAAAGCGATGTAGATATGGTCATCAATACATTAAGCGCAAAAGAAGCGGTGCATGTTGCTTCAAGAATGGCAGCTAATGGAGATGTAGTATTGCTTTCTCCAGCTTGTGCGAGTTTCGATTTGTTCGAAAACTACGAAGATCGTGGCCGTCAGTTCAAAGCTGCAGTAAGAAATCTCTAATCAAATAGAATGAGCCAACTAAATCAAATATTTAAGGGCGATCGAACCATTTGGATCATTGTTATAATTCTTTCCTTTTTGGGGGTACTTGCAGTATACAGTGCTACAGGAACCTTGGCATTTGCAAAACAAAAAGGGAATACAGAATTCTATTTCTTAAGACATCTTGGATATTTAGTTGTTGGCTGGGGTGTGTTATTTCTAACACATAAAATACCTTTTAAATTCTATTCAAGAATTGCCCAAATTGGTTATTGGCTATCATTGGGTTTATTATACTTAACTTTAGCCATAGGTTCCAATATCAACAATGCAACGAGGGTCATTTCCATTGGCGGATTAACATTCCAGCCATCAGATATGGCAAAATTATTTTTGGTATTGTATATCGCAAGGTTCTTGAGTAAACGTCAGGATGAAGTGGAAAAAATCAGTGTGTTTGGTAAAATATTGCTTGCCATTTTAGCAATTATCGTTCCTATTATTCCTGAAAACTTAAGCACTGCCTTAGTGGTAATGACAACCAGTACCTTATTGCTGTATATTGGTAGAATTCGTTTTTCATACATTTTAATGCTTGTAGGTGGTGGCCTACTTGCTCTTGCCCTTTTTGTTGCCTTTATTTTCACCATTGACGTTTCAAAATTTGAAGATTCTCGTTTACCAACCTGGAAAAAGAGGATTGAAACTTACATGGGCCATGATGAAGATGGGAATAGTGGATATCAACAAATGCAATCGAAAATTGCAGTTGCAACTGGTGGAATTTTAGGTAAAGGACCAGGAAATTCAACCCAAAGAAACTTCCTACCCCACCCTTATTCAGATTTCATATTTGCAATAATTGTAGAAGAATATGGCATTGCTGGCGGATTGATTGTGATTGGTTGCTTTATCGTGCTCATTTTTAGGTGCCTTAAGATGGTCGTCGAAAGTCAACGATCTTTCGGGGCACTTGCAGTTCTTGGAATTGCATTCAGTACATCGTTCCAGGCATTTGTGCACATGGGTGTGTCTGTAGGGAAATTGCCTGTAACTGGTCTAACGCTTCCGCTTGTGAGTATGGGTGGAACCAGTTTGGTCTTAAACAGCCTTGCTTTTGGTGTGATTTTAGGCATTAGCAGACATATTCAGGAAGAAAAAGAAAAACAATCCGAGGTGACAACTGTCCCTCAAAATGAAGAAAATTAATATGGAACAACTCAAATTTATTTTTTCAGGTGGTGGTACTGGGGGACATATTTTCCCGGCAATTGCCATTGCAAATGCACTTAAAGAAAAGCACCCAAATGCTGAGTTTTTATTTGTAGGTGCACTTGGGAAAATGGAAATGGAAAAAGTTCCGCTTGAAGGATATCGCATTATTGGATTGCCAATTGCAGGACTCATACGCAGCTTCACTCTCAAGAATTTCGTGGTTCTTTATAAATCGATCAAAAGCTATTTTATTTCACGAAAAATCATCAAAGACTTCAAACCCAATGCGGTTATTGGAACAGGTGGATTTGCAAGTTTGCCAATTTGTTACGCTGCAGGAAAAATGCATATTCCCGTTTTTGTGTGGGAAGGAAACGGCTATGCAGGACTTACCAATAAAATCATGAGCAAAACTGCAAAAAAGATTTTCTGCGGTTTTGGTGAAATGGACGAATACTTCAAATACAAGAATTGGATTCATAGTGGCAATCCGATTCGAAAGGAAATTACTGTAAAAATTGACAAACAAACAGCATGTAACTTTTTTGGATTTGATCCTCAAAAACCAATACTTTTTGTTACAGGGGGAAGTTTAGGCGCTAGGGTTTTAAATGAAAGTATCGAAGCCGGAATTGAAGAATTACAAAAGAATCAAGTTCAAGTGATTTGGCAAACTGGCACCTTTTATAAAATCCCTCAAAACCTAGGACCAACAATTTGGGCCAATGCCTTTTTGAGAGAAATGAACTTTGCATATTCATGTGCCGATGTGGTAATTTCAAGATCTGGTGCCTTAAGTTGTTCTGAAATTGCAGCCGTAGGTGTTCCAGCAATCTTAGTTCCATCTGCCAATGTAACCGACGATCATCAGAGTAAAAATGCGCTACACGTATCAAAAAATGGTGGTGCACTTGTAGTGAAAGACAAAGATGCAAAATCAAACCTCATTCAATTGGCAATTGAATTGTTAAACAATCCCGAAAAACAACAACAAATGAAAAAAGCACTTGCCGATACAGCAAAGCCAAATGCAACTCAAACAATTGTCACAGAAATAGAAAAATTCTTATGATCAGAGATATATCATCATATAAATACGCATATTTCTTAGGTATTGGCGGAATTGGAATGAGTTCTATTTGTAGGTATTTGATGTCGATCAACATTCAAATTTTTGGATACGATAAAACAGAAACCGCCCTCACAAAACTGCTCGTAAATGAAGGTGCAACAATTACATATTTAGACGACATTTCGTCGTTTCCACAAACAATTATTGAAAATATTTCTAACACTCTTTTCGTGTTAACTCCCGCGATTCCTGCAAAACATAGTCATTTAACTTTTCTTAAAAATCAAGGAATTACCATCTTAAAAAGATCTGAAGTTTTGGGTATGATTTCTAATCCATTGTTCAATATTTCTGTTGCTGGAACCCATGGAAAAACAACCACTTCTACCCTAATTGCGCATTTACTAGAAACCTCAAATATCAATTACACCGCATTTCTTGGTGGCATTTCTGCTAATTACAATACCAACTATTTGCGTAAAACCGATGGCAAAAACATCACTGAAAAACCAATTGTGGTTTTAGAAGCGGATGAATTCGACAGGAGTTTTCACCAATTGAGGCCCGATATTGCAATTATCACTGCAATTGATGCAGACCATTTGGATATTTACGACAATCACCGAGCCTTTGAAGATGCTTTCAACCATTTTGCATCTTTGATTCGTGAAGGCCAAAATTCAACCATTCCAAAGAGCGGTCAGTTGATCATTCAAGAAAAACTCACCCTAGAATTAACCCATAAAATTTCCGTAAATACCTATGGAGAATCTCCAAACTCAGAATATTCTTACCAAAATGTAACCATTGAAAATGGTAAATTTCATTTTGATTTTTATGAGGGACAAAACTTCATTGGAAATTTCAAATGTGGTTTACCAGGATTTCACAATGTTTCAAATGCCACAGCAGCTTTGGCTGTATGTTATGGAATGCTTGGAATAGATATTGAGACATTAAAAATAGGCATTGCAACATATAAAGGTGCAAAAAGGAGGTTTGAATATATTGTAGACCAAAAAGATTTGGTTGTTATTGACGATTACGCGCACCATCCTGAGGAATTAAATGCAATCATTGGTTCTGTGAAATCACTTTACCCAACAAAGAAAATCACTGGAATCTTTCAACCTCATTTATTTACGAGAACAAG
>JACCDW010743125.1_pt1 | contig 16190 bp, 14 predicted proteins | sample 7449781 | NCBI WGS metagenome assembly JACCDW01 (sample SAMN15323449, study PRJNA562643) | freshwater metagenome | isolation source: river surface water | place: USA:Blue River Watershed | collected 2017-08-18
TGAAAAATCCTGAAACAGGTGAACTCTTGAGTGGTCGTGAAGCCATTGTCAAAACGATTGAACTCACTGAAGAAGCAGGTCATTTGGTTACACAGGCTCTGAAGTATCCGCATGACTTTGAGTTTGATAAAGTCTACTATCCCTTTATCATCTTCAGCAAGAAGCGCTATGTGGGTAACAAATATGAGGAGTCTCCTGATGATTTCAAGCAGACATCTATGGGGATTGTGCTCAAGCGTCGTGACAATGCTCCAATCTTGAAAACGATTTATGGTGGAGCCATCAAGATCTTGCTGAATGAGCGAAATGTAGAGAAGGCTGTGGCGTTTGTGAAAGAAAAATGTATGGAAATGGTGCAAGGAAAAATGAGTATGAATCAACTTACCATTACCAAGAGTTTGAGTGCGAAGTATAAACCTGACTACATTAAAGGTGATCTTATTGGATTGGAGAAACAACTCAAAGAATGGGAATCCAGCAAGTCAAAAAAAGCTTCTGAGGAGATCACTCGTATCAAAGCAAGAATCAGCGAAAAAGAGTCTGATTTGGAACGATTTACCTATCCTGCTCACAAGATTCTGGCTGATCGGATTGCTGAACGAGATCCAGGAAACGCTCCTGCATCAGGTGAGCGTATCGGCTTCGTTTACATTTCTCCGACATCAGGACAAGAGGCTCCAAAACTTCAAGGAGATCGGATTGAAACTCCATCGTTCATGAAGGAAAAAGGTCTGCGCCCTGATTTCCGTTACTATATTGATCACCAACTTATGAATCCTCTTGGTCAGTTGTTTGGTTTGATTGTGGAACAGATTCCAGGATATCAAGGATCAAGTTCTGTGCCTTCCGGTGAACGAGAAACGGTAGCGATTGATCTGCTTTTCAATCAAGCCATTCAAGAATGTGAAAAGTCTGTGATTCGCGAGTTTGCTACACAACGCCTCGGAGCAAATATCCTGGTCAGTTCTTCCACTCCTGTTCGTCGGTCCACCAGGATCCAAGATCTTTCAGGAGCTATGGTCAAACCTTCAGGGAAACAGTCGTTGATCACTGGATTTCTCAAACCGATTGATCCAGGAGCAAGTGCGATGATTACCAAAGCATTGATTGAATCTGGTAAAAAGAAAGCTGAAGAGAAAAAGGCAGAGGAGAAGAAGGCTGAAGAGAAAAAGGAAGGTGAGGCTCCGAAACGCAAACGGAAAGTGAAAGAACCCACTGTGAGTGTAAATGCTTAAGAAGCAGGAGCATAAAAACATTTTTATTCCCTTACCAGAAATGGATCTCCTCCAAACTGCAGAAGCTATGGATGGTTATCGTAAATCTTGCTCACTTGATTCTGTAAATCAGATGGCAAGAGCTAATCATTCGTATTCCGTTATGAATCAGCAGGTTCAAAATGGTCCTTATGGTTCAAAAATTATAACTTTGTTTCCCAATGCTGATGCTGGATTGCCTCATACACGACCACCTAATCTTATTTGCATTCCTTCTTACTTTCCTATGAACAATGAAACCATGCAACATGAACTTCTCCATCTTCATCAACGCGACCACATCCCACAATGGGAATCAAAGTTCTATGAACAAGGATGGGTCCCTATCGCTGATCAACACGTTCCTGATCGTTGGAGACGAAGATGTCGTTTGAATCCAGATACCTTGGGCACTCGTTTTTACAGCTGGCAAAATCAATGGGTGCCTTTGCCAATGTTTGAACGTGAAGACAAACCTGATTTACGGCAATGTGTTGTTCGCTGGTGGGATCAGAAATCAGGATCTCTCACAGCAGAACCACCTGATTCCTTTGTGCGTTCGTTTGGAAAAAATCATCCACAAGCTGAACATCCACGGGAAGTGAATGCAGTTGTCTTGGCACGACAGTTTCGTGATTCTACATGGGACGATTTAGAGAACTATCTGCCATCGTTCCTCGGCTCCAGATAGAGAGAGTCTTTTATGATTCGGAAAAAAAGAATACATTTTGAAGATCTGGGCATTGGTTCCTATACCCTTGAAGACATTCCCACTGTTCCATCTTCTTTGTTTCCAACTCTCACTATGAAGAGTGAACTTCAAATGCCCAATAAAATTATTCGTGCAAAATTGTATTTGAAACAAGTTGTGAATGGTGGCTCATTTGGTGAGATTCGGTTAGCTACACGCACCCATGTTGATCAAAGCGAAAAAATAGATGTTTATGTGAAGAGTCCTCGTCTAGATGCTATGAATCTACAAACAGAAGCACTTCTCCAGTTCTGTGCCCATAAATGTCTTCTTCATCATTCTATTCCATGGGCTGTTCCCAGAGTCTATGATATTTTTCGTTATCAGAATAAAATACATTTTTCCATGAGCGTGATGGAAGGTGTATTCCTGGATCGGTGGTTCAAGGACTCCAAGCAACCAGATACTGATTTTTTTATCTTGATGGCTCAGCTTTCTATTTTCCTTTGTCTTCTTCATCAATGCATTGGTCTGGATCATAGAGATTTAAAAGCAGATAATCTTCTCATTTCTTCTCAACCTTGTCGTCTTCAGTTCAAATATGGAGCCAGAACATTTACCTTGGAATGTCCATTTCAAGTCCACATTTTGGATTTTGGATTTGCCTGTTTGGGACAGGGAAACGCTGATCCTTCTTCCACATTTGTAAATCTGGGTGATGGCGTTCTTCCTTCCATTGATCCTTGCCCAAAAGAGGGTCGTGATCTCTTTCAGTTTCTCTTGTCTCTTTTATGCGTCAAAGCTATACGTTCAGCACTCTCCTCTTCTTGCATGAAATCGGTGGAGTCGTGGACAGGAACAAAATATCTCTCCATGGCTCAAAAAATGTCTGAAGATACATCTTGGATTTATTTGCTCACCAGTTCTCCCGAGTTTCAATCTCCCAAATCTACACCTTATTCTGTTCTTCGCGATATTGTGCTTCTTGCCCCTGAGTTGTTCCAAAAATCATAATCTTAAATAGATGGATCCAGAAGTTCTTCCTCCTCTTAACAACAGTTGGACACTTGTAAAAAAAGGAAATCGTCACATGTTTTCCATGCGAAATCGCAACAAACCTCCTACACCTAACAACTCCACTTTGCGCAGAAAAAAACGGCGAGAAATCTTGGAAAAGTTATTTGAAGAAGATGATACTCCTGATGAGTTATTCATGATGGGAGTTGCAAATTTCGCTGAGCAAAGAAAAAAAACAAAACCTCAACCCCAGATGTTGGGAGACAAAGAAAAGAAAAAAGTGCAATCTGCATTGGTGGATTTTTTTCGTGAAGGATACATGCAAAATATTGCACAGGGAGAACCAGCCACAGATGAACAAATCTTAAATTATATTAATGCTTTTTTGGTGAAGTATAGCATCAAAATCAGTGGTGGATTTATCTTAAAAAATATGGGTATGTTTGAAGGTAATACAGGCTCTACTTCCATTGATATTGATATTTATCTGCCTTATGTCCAAAAAGGAAATCCATACGCCAAGCGAGAATACACAAAAGGTATTCACAAAGTTCTTCAGGATTTGTTCAATGTAGACAAAGTGAATGGCAAAGCCAAACATAAATATTTTCGTGTTACGCGCACAGCTTCCAAGAAACAAGCTTTCTTTCAAAAGAATGGAATCTATTCCGTAACAAAATATTCAAAGGGAGAAAATGCTGAAATGGATTTGGTGCAAGCTGACACCACCACAACCCCGATTCGCATTATTCAACGTTTTGATCTTACGTTCTGTCAGAACTGGTATGATGGTGAAAATCTCTGGTCTATGGATAAAGAAGCTGTCTACAAACGTGCTCCTGGTCGCTTAGAAGATTCCTATGTCCCATTGTATTTGGATGGAAATCCTGTCACACGCAAACGGATTGCCAAATATATGAAGCGTGGATTCAGTGTTCAATACAAGAATCCAGAGACTGGAGAAATGGTGTTGATTACAGAAGAAAATGTGCGGAACAAGAATAATCAGTGATTGCGTTTTCTCCGTTGTGTTTTGCGCTTCCCTCCTTTGGTATCATTGGCTCCATATTCAACCATCAAATAGCCTTTCTTTATAAGTTCAATCCCTTGTTCAATCATTGTATCTTTAAATGATTTACTGACTTCTGTTGAGGAAGGATAAACCATTAAATGGTGCAGAAAAGCTCGGAGCATTCGTGGAGTTTCAGGTGCACTTGCAATTTCTTCTGCAGAAAACATGGGAGCAAATCCCCAGGATGTATAGATTTTCAGAACAGATTCATTGATCCCATGAAGCATTATAAAATCCAGAGCTTCTTTTTGGGAATATTCACGGATTTTATCAAACATCATTCGTCCAATCCGCTGTTCACCCATTCGTTTTCTTCGCGTTGTGATAGAATCTAAATCTAAGATTTTCTTTCCTGCTATTTCATGTTTCTGAAGAACTGCCCAACCACATATAATATCATCTGTGCTGGCTATCACATGGATAACATCAGGCTCAAACTGACAGCGAGTAAACTCCCATGGAAATAGTTTTTCAAACTCGGATGCATTTCGGCGGAGTTGTGCTTTGGCTTTTTCAGCCAGCGTTTCTATTCTTTCCTTTTCTTCAGCTGATCCGCAATGAAAAATTTCAACTTTGCAGAGAGCCATTTGATTTACTTCTTATTCTGTAGCAAGTTTTTATAGGAAACAGGTGAAATAGAATCTACAGTAATGGTTTCTATGGCTCCTTGTTTTTGCAGAAATCCTTTTCCTTCCACGGCAGCATAACGAAAGAGATCATTGCGAGCAACATCTGGGATGACCAAATCTACATACTGGCGATTGTCTACTCCAATCGTTAACAATGTAACCGTTCCATCTCTACGCAAGATTCGCCCCGTGGCAGTCAATCCCCGAAACCGCACTTTCTTTTTGGCATGAGGGCTGAAGAAAGAATGAAGAGTCTGTTGTGTTTCTGTCCAGACACCACAGTTGGGTAGGAATCGTTCGGAAAGCCAATAGCCCAGTTGTTGCGCATCGCGAATGTTTTGTTCATCCGTATCTTCTTGAGTAAAGAGTTTGAGTTGTTCTCCTTGTGAACTTGTGCTAATGATGGCGGGAAGTCCACGACGTTTTCCCAGTTTGTAAGGACCTTTCTCTCGTGTCAGCAAAAGTCCTGCACAACGTGCCTCTCGCCAATGAACCCAACGGCGATATTCACTATGACAGTGATTGAGTGTAGCTACCCAAAATAGGTGCGGATTGTGAGCTTTTTGATAGGCAAGTGCCCAAACCAACTGTGCATAGGAAATCGCATGGCTTTTGCAAAAACTATAAAGAGCAAGTTGATCCAAATCATCCATCATGGCATTTTGAGTGGAAGTTGGAATACCCCTTGCATACAAAGCTCTCCGAAACTCCACCCGACCTTGCGGATTCTGTTTCGCAAAGACTTTTCGCCATTTGTCTGCTGTTGCATCGTCACATTCTAATGCTCGTTTGATTAGAACAATCGCATCATCATCAAAGAGAATCGGTTTTCGCAAGGGATCTCCCATATCATCAGCTCCATGTTTCCAGCGTTCCAGGAAAGCCGCTTTTCTTCCTCCAACCGATGCAGCAGGACGAATCAATGCTAAGGCTATCGCAAGATCATCAATATTGTGTGGACGAAGTTCAATGAAGAGTTTTCGCATGCCTCGCGATTCTCCAAAGGTAAGCCCAATGTTGTCCCCGCTGGCTAAAATACTTTCAGTGAGAGAATCTCTGGTTGGATAGTCTAAAAGAGACCAATGCAGTGGATCAGCATCCACCAGCTGAGCAAGACCACGATTGCTTAAAATATCGATTTTAATCAATCCTGCTTCTTCTGTTTCATCTTTATCTAGATGAATCTGTTGCATAGGGTTTCCTATTCATTGGGTGTCTGGGAATCCAATTTTTCTCTCACCCAATATTGACGAAATCCAGTTTTTTTCTGAACAAATCCCCACTCTTGAAGTTTTTGTCTTATAGAATTGTAATCAACAGGAATATTTCCCTTTTGGTCTTGTTCAAAATACACTGCCTCTAATCCTTTTACAAACTCTTCATTTTCTTCTACAAAATCAATAAATCCACCTTCACAATCGGCTACTAAATGTGTAAATGTAGGCATAGAAAATCGCCTTTGCACATCCTCCAACGACAAGGATTCAATAGGGTCATCAGAAGGAGTTGGAGTGCAATATGAACAAAATCCAGCTTGGTAAAAATAAAGGGGCTTCCGACTAATCACACCTTGAAAAATCGTATAGTAGCAAAAATGAGAATCACGATTTTGTTGAAGTGATTCTTGAACAGTAGGATCGGGTTCCACAACCAAATGTTGAGTAGGATCGTCTAACTTATGATTGATTGCAGAAGCTGCTAATCCATAGCGTCCACCCAACTCTAACACCTTTGCATGAGGAGGTATCAAATCAGTAGCATCAATTTGTTCTTCTGTTTCTATATTTTCAGGGTGCCAAATCGTTGCATTCTCTGTTTTGTAAGGAATCGCTTGGATCTCTTTCAGAGTTAATCTCTTTCGTTCCATTATTCGAATGCCTGATAGTTTTCAATTAATAACTCCGCAGGCACTTCCTCTTCATCTTCAAAAATCACGATGCCTCCACAATGAAGACTATTGTGTTTGACTTTTCCATTCAGTTCTTTTGCACGTTGTGTAGCCAAAGCTTGTTCGTCTGCATTCAAAATCTTTCCCAGCGAAAATTCTCGTCGTCGGAGTTGCTGAAGTTTTCGGGATCGCTCTTCTGTTTCGGGAGTTTTCAGGAGGATTTCTTTTGCTGTTTCTCGCAAGGCTGTTTTCATTCTATAATGCACATGATTGCTAATCCGAGCTACTTTCTTGGACCATTTTTCTTCAATCGCACTGTAGAGTTCATCACGACGATTGTAAGGCACATCAATATCTATATCAGGAAGATCTTGGCGTCCATGATTCATGAAACGGGCAAGTTCCAAGTTATATAGAATCGGGTCTATTTCAGTAATCCCCATCAGAAAACAGACAAGAGAACTTCCAGCTGATCCACGAATAATATGTGGAATCTTTCGTTCTCGTGTGATTTGAATGATTTGTTGCACTTGAAGGAAGACTTTGGTAAAGCCAAACTTGTCAATCAAGGCAAACTCTTCATCCATGCGTTCTGTATAGCGGTGATCCTCAGGAATCTTCCGCACAAAATGTGGTTGCAATGTTTCTTTGCTCATTTCCACATAATCTTTGTGAAAGAAGTTTAGGTCTCAATTTCAGAACGAAGACGTTTGAGTAAATCAGGGACAGCTTGTGCATTGGTATTGTTGAAGAAACTACTTTTGTGAATGCGATGTTTCATGAGTGTATAAGGAATGTTTAAGATTTTGGCTTTTTTCTGATATCGGAGGCGAATCCAGAGTTCATAATCTTCTAAAATACGATTTTCAGGATTCCATTGTGCAAGAGATTTGCGAAGAACTACAGACGAATGAAGAAGAGGATTGGCTTTCCAGAAATCTTCCTTAGAAATATCGCCCGCGGGAATGCTGGGGCTTCCTGACATATCTCCAAAATATTCACATTGAGTTCCCAAGACATCTACATCTTGAAAATGATCAATGCATTGCTTTTGGATTTGAAGTTTGTTTTCGTCCCAGAGATCATCTGCATCACAAAGAGCAATCCAACTTCCTTCTGCCTTTTCTACAAGGGCATTCAAAGTAGACGCTTTTCCTCTGCAGAGTGGAAAATCAAACACTCGGATATTGGATCGGGCAAAATCGGTGGCTCGCTGATACACAGGTGAGTTTGATGGATGCCCGTTGACTCCAATCAATACTTCAAAGTCTTGAAATGTTTGTTGTTTCATAGAACCTATCGTTTCATTGAGAAACTCAATCCCGTTGTAAAGAGGAATCAAGACGGAAAAAAAAGGTTTGGAGGTTTCTGTTTTTGGAGAAAAGGTATGAAGAAGAGTAAACCAATGATCACGGATAGAGCGATCAGCAGGAATCATTTTCACCAGATGTTTGTATTGAAGAACTAAAGCAGCCATTATGGTTTGATCTTTTCCTACAAACATTCCACGAAAAGCACGTTCTTTGAGTTTTTCATCATAATACATGCTCCAAGTGGTCCAAGCAAAGGATGTTCCTCCTTGGATTCCTCCTCCAATCCGATTGACAAAATCAAACTTTCCGATTTTGTCCAGGAAAAAATCCTCTTCATCTTCATCTGTAAATGGTTCTACTTGAAGAAGAACCATGCGATCTTCTGGGATGATTGTTTGAATCCCTTTGCCTCCAAACTTTTGCAGTTGAGGCAACCATTCTGGATACCGAAACGCTCCTGCATCACACCAAATAAAATAGTTGGTTTGAAAGGGATTCTCTTTGATTGCCCGAAGGACAAACTCTTTCTTTTCATACCAAATCGCATAGAGATCAGCGCTGTGGATTTGAGCTTCGTGATCTAACATTTTCATGCTTTCCCAAAACGGCTTTCCATATCGGGTATACGCTACCCATTCTTCACGAGGCAAAACAATAAACTTTGTGCGATCCAGATAAGGTTCACGCATTTGTTTCAAAATCGGCAAGAGTTCTTCATCTGTGAAAAACACTAATTTGCAGGGAATATTTTGGAGAAAGGTTTGAATCCAGTTCATGTATTGTGCAGGAGGAAACTTTGAGTTCATCACATAAAAAGCAGAAACAACGGTGGCTTCCATTTTCGTTTCTTTTTCTATATTTGTGTATTTTGTTTAACCAGGAACAATGTGTAGTTGTAACCCCGAAAAAGTAAACTATCCTCAAAACGATGAATGGGGGCCACGTGTCTGGAGTGTTCTTCATGCATTAAGTCTCCGAGCAGGCACTGTGACATTGGATTTAATGAAGGCAGATGAAATGAGAGCCTGGGAACGAGTGTTGACCGCCACTGGACCTATGCTTCCCTGTGACCAATGTCGTGATCACTATGCTCAATGGCTCTTAGAGAATCCGGTAAAACCTTTGGCAAGTTTGCCCTATATTGAAAAAGGGGAATGGATTCGTCTTTGGCTTTACAATCTTCATTCCAATGTGAATCGTCGCCTTGGAAAGAAAAATCTGTATTTTTCGGAAGTGCGTGAACGGTATCAGTCGGTCAATGTCACGGAAGAACTTCGTGGATTGGATGTTTTGATAACGCGCGCTTTGAAAGTGGGAGGTGGAACAAGTTTGCTCAAATACAAGGAATGGCTCAAGCAGATTGGCATGTTGCGCTCTGTGTATTAATATTTTCTGGAACCCTTCTTTGCCCTTCTTGTTTTTTTGGTTCGTGATCTACGTCTTGTATATCGTCCACCCCCAATAACGACTGCTTCTTCTTCAAACTCCGAAATTTCAAATGGGCTGATCATGGGTTCCTTGCTTGTCAAAGGTCGCATCCAGCAAATATCATCTAAACATTCTTTTTTGGACAAACGAGTTTGATATTGAGGTAAACAAATATTTTTTCCAAAAAGTTGTAGACTAAGTCTACTTAGTTTTTCTGTTTGAGTTGGATCAGCACATTTCTGAGGACCAAACTCTTTGACAGCCCATTGTGCAAACCCATAGGCTTTTTTCCGATCATTGGATGTTTTGATTTTTTCAATGAATCTATCACGAGCATCAAGTTTGCGACCTCTATCACCTTGTGCATATTGAATCAATGAGTTTAATCGCACATTAAAAGGCAATGCGCGATAGGGATAGTCAGGAGTCATACCGCCCAGAATAGATATTTCAGATTTGAATTCTTTTAACAAGGCATTGAGAATGGGTATCATTTCTTCACGGTTGTCATTTCCGTAAATAACTATCGTTGGAGCTGATCCTCCATTTGCTCGGATTAATGTAGTATCTGTGGGATTGGGTTTGCAACCACGAGGATTGAGCATAATCTTTCCAGTTATTTTTCCAATGTGAAATGCAGGGTTGTTATACATAATTGTAAACAGATGAAAGAGTGTGTATAGAGCATATTCATGATTTGGCGTTATATGGATTTTATACGATTTGGGATTTTGGCTATCACTTACTTCTCTTTCATATCCTTTTACTTTCTCTTTCAAATATACCCAATTCGCCTGGAATGGATAACCAATACTGTAAAAGGTTACAGAATCATTTGCAAATGGAAGAGTCACATGCTTATCGGGAGAAACCATTATCGATGAAAATACATCTTGCAAAACAGGAGCTACAAGAGATGAATAATGAACATATTTGCTAAAATCTATATCTTTTTCAACCATTTCTTGCGGTAAAAAAAAGGATCCTTCAGGAATTTCAAGTTCATTAAAAATATTCCATTTATAATGATTGGGATCTAACGCTGGTAACATTTTTTGCATTTTTTGCCCAAATCGTTGAGCAAGAAGACTCTCAAAAGAATGGGTTGGTTCATTCCACATATATCGTTTCAAAAGAGATGAGATTGAGATAATGAGTTTATCTTTAGTAAACTCTTTAATTTCATATTTCTTTGTTTTTTCTTCAGTATATTCCCGCATAGTATCCTCATTTATAGGGACTTCCGGAGGTATGAAGGGAATGACTGCTACCTGCATCTATTTTTGGATTATTTTATTTCGGAGACCCATTACGATAGATATATTTTTTACGCCGATCTTCCAACATTTCATCCATTTGCTGGATTTCCTTTTGTTGTGTGTCTACAATAGATCTTGCAAGTATCTTTGCATCCTGTGTTAGATCATCACGCTCTAAGACACGTTTTGCCATCGCGATTCCCATGCCATGATGTTCAATCATTCCGCGTAGGAAATCATTTTCTCCAATGCCAATCTGAAAATAAATCAAGGAAGACATGGCGATAATAATGAGTATCCAGGCTGCCGCCCAACCCTGATAGTCTGTCTTGTAGCCGTGCATAAAGAGTTCTACAAGAGCCATGTATCCACCCATCAAGACCGCCCCATAGACTTTGTTCAAATGAAACCGAACATCAGAACTAAATCCAAGTATAGTAGGCATTGTAAAATATCCAATAGGAATGCTAACAAAAAACATGATTAGCATTGCTCGTTCAGGTGAAATCATGCGACACTTCTTCTTTCTATAAGATTTTTTCCAATCTCATATCTGTAATCTGGTGTGCCATAGATTGTGGTCGTGAAATAACTTGAGGGTAATTCTTTTCCAGTTGTTACTTTATACACCTGAGCAAAGATTGTTTTCGAAAAATAACTCGCAATGAAAAAAAATACAACGATTGCAATCCAAAAATACCATTCCAAGCCTAATAGGTTTTTCATACTACTATCTTCATATATTAAGAGCGAGATCTCCAAGTCTTTCCACACCCTTGTTTGTTGCAGATATACATGAACTTCAAGTTCTCTTTATCATATTTAATGAGAATCACATCTCGTTCTTCTCCCTTGTTGCTGGGACAGTTATCATTAGGGCATTTGATTTCTTTGGTATGCGGAAGTGTCGGATCATGCCGGGTGAACTCATTCATGAGGATCTTGTATGACTCACTGGCTCTTTCTTGAATAATCGTCTCCATGATCAAACCACCTTCAGTATCTTTTTCAAGGTGTCCACATGTGCGACACTGTCTTTCAAGACTGTTGTCATCGATTTTGTGATAAAGATAGTTTCGGCAAACTGGACAAAACTTCATTGTGTACCGTTCCTACAACTTTCGTTGAAATCAATTTTCAACCTTTTCCTCTACCCATTTGGACCGATATTGGCGAAGGGCATCCACACGCTCTGCTTGCACTTCGGGATCCAATCTGCGGAACGGAGCTGAAGCAAACGGAAGCACAGACGACACCCAAATCCAGTTCATCATATTTTGGGTCACATCGTAATCCACTAGTTTTTTGGCAAAATATTGTTCTCCCCAACGCCAGTGAATCTTTTGATCCTTGGCTAAATAAGAAGCTACCACCAACCGAACACGATTGTGCATGTATCCTGTCGTGTTTAGTTGACGCATTCCTGCATCTACCAACTCGTGTCCTGTTTTGGCATTGCACCAATCATCAAAGATCTTACGATCTGTTTTCCACCCAGGTCTTGGATCTTTCATAAAGGCAAAAGGCTCTTCTCCATACAAATCTTCAAAGGAGTTCATAATGTGTCCATAAAAATCTCGCCAATACAACTGACGCACAAACTCTTGGATTTTTTTCGCCCGTCCTGCATGATAGACTTCACGAATGCTTACTGTGCCAAAGTGATTGTGCGCACTCAGATTAGATGTTTCTTGTGAAGGAAAATCGCGAGTTTTATCGTAGGATGTTGGAAGATTTTTGAGAAGAAGGAGTGCTTCTGCACGTCCTCCTTTCACGTGTAGCCTGCCATTTTCATAAGGCACTAACTTCTTTCGCATTTCCGTTAAGTGGACTTCTTTGGCTAAGGAAAGACGTGAAGAATACCAAGGCAGGGTTGTAATCCCACTGGGGCGAGGCACGGGGCGTTTGCGAGCGGCTTCCCAAAAAGGAGTGAACTTCTGAAATGTCTTTCCACCCCCTGTCAAGACTGTTCCTGGATTTGTTAGATAAATGTCTTCAGGGCTAAAATAAGAAACACCGCGCAACATACACCATTGACGAAAATCCGATTCACGCTTCTTAGCAAATGGTGTATAATCTTTTGTTTCGCAGATTGCTTTGATTGGAAGTGAAAGAGATTTAGAGAGAGATTCAATCGCCTCCAGGTTGGAACTATACAAGCAAAACAAACGTGTACCTTGGCTTCGTAAACTTGTATTCAAGCCCATGAGGCTCTCAATCATAAATTGTATAGAGTTGATTGATCTATAAGGGTTTTTCTCACTGACTTGCTCGGGAGTAAAAATAAAGAGTGGAAGCACTTTGGCATCTTTGTAAGAAGGATCTTTTACAAGTTCTTTTACAAACTGGAGTCCATTGTGATCTTCTATGCGAAAATCACGGTGGAATATGTAGAGGATTAGACTCATGTTCTACTGAAACTATGGAATCTTTCTTTGAGTTGGTTCCATGTAGATTTGACTCTCATTCCATAATTAAGATTTTCCCAACTTGTTTCTTGACGATTCCTACATTTATTCTCTAGACTATCCAAAATACTATTGCGAAGAGTTTGAATCTCTTCTTCAAAGGGAGACCAATATCCATCCTTTTTAGTATCGATCTGTTTGAAAAGATGTGCCATATAAGCCACCATTTGGTGTTCCACAGCATCTGCATATGATTTGTGACGGATATCTGTAAGTTTTCCTGTTGCATACGCTGGTTCATTTGCCAAAGGATTTTCATCCAAAAGAGATTGGAGATTTAAGAGGATAGTCTCCAAGCTCATATTGGCTGACCAAGAAGGTCCTGGAAATGTGCCCAAAATAGATAGACAGACTTTTCCTTCAACATACAAGTTGGGATGCATTCGGGTAGACCCATCTCCAGTCAAAAATGTGACTTTGGGAGGTGAAAAAGGATAATCATAAGGGATTACGAACTTGAAAAAGAGAAGGCAATCAGCATAAGGTGTTTGAGGAGGTCCGCGAATCATCGCCAGACCCTTCATCATATCAGATTCTTCATGAGAATACCAAATCCCCATTTTGTTCAGTTCCTCTGTATGAACTTCGCGTAAATCTCGTAGCAATCGTTTTGCTGTCTGTGGAGGTAAGGGCAAGGGTAAGGATGCATCCATTCTAAGGATTGAAAAAAGCAAAAGTTTAAACCCCAACTCCCCTTGACGGTTCTCAAAAATCAACTTTTTTTTCTGATAGGGTTTTTGGCAAGCGAAAGCCACTCTCTGATGGAAAATAGCTCAAGGGTTTGCTTCGGTTTCCTTTTTAGGTGCCTTATGGGCAAAAATTGACCCCGAAAGGTATACTTCAAAATGTCACATGGAACTATGTTGAACTCTTCACATGCTCGCCTACAAACGTTTTTGGCTTCCCGCAGAAACAGGGGAAAACCCAGTGATGCTTCTATGACGGGATTGGCCGATGGAAGCAAAGGCAGTTGGTATATTCCTGATTCTGAATACAAAATGTTTATGGATCTCATGAATGCCTATCATTTTGAGTATGAAAAAGGAACAGCTCCGCCACCTCCTCTTGCGTATGCTGAACAGCCGATTGTCAATTCTCATAAACCTCTTCTGATTGATTTGGATTTCCAGTATCCAAAGAATGATCGTTCTGTTCACCACTCGTTCACTCAGGAAATGATTGAAGAGTTTTGCAAGGTGCTTGTTCAAGGAATCCAAACCTTCTTTGATCTTTCAGAATATCCTGAACTCAAGTTCTTTGTTCTTCTCCGTCCGCAAGCCTATCCTTCAGGTGATAAAATGAAGGATGGTATTCATATTGAGTGTCCTGATTTTACACTCAGCAATGAGAAGTGGAATGTGCTCCGCCAATGGGTTCTTTGCAATGGAGCAATCCAACGCATCTTTGGATCTACACGCTATATGAATCTGGAAAACAATATCTTTGATCCTTCCATGGGTCGTAAACAAGGTTGGATGTTCTATGGATGCAGTAAGCCGAATATTGCTCCGTATGAACTCGCCTACATCAAAGTCTACGATCCAGATATGAATGTGTGGACTCATGATGATGGAAAATCCTATTCCACTCGTGATCTTCTGGAAATGCTCAGCATTCGCTACAATGTGATTGAGGAATGTGGAAATGTCCGCCCTGAGAAAAAAGAGGAATATGATCGCCTCTTTGCTCTTTCTCAATCACGAGATGGTGGTGGTCGTGGATCTCCCTCATTAGCTCCTACAACAGGTGTAGCTCCTGCTCCTCTGGATTTGGATCCTGTGCAACAGACAGTGCGGGAAACACTTCTCAGTCTGCTTCCCAATGCTGATGATGAGCGAACTCTGATTCGTCGGCTTGTTCTGGAGTGTTTGAGCAAGGAACGATGCGACGATCACGATGGTTGGGTGCGTGTAGGATGGTGTCTGCACAACATTGAACCAAGTGAAGATATGTTCAATCTTTGGATGGACTTCTCTAAAAAGTCAGAGAAATGGGAAGATCACCGCAATCGTGAAATGCCTCAGCTCCGTCGCGATTGGTTCCGCAGTATGCGGAAAGAAGGTGATGGTCCTCGTCTAACAGACAAAAGTCTTCACAAGTGGGCACGTGAGGACAATCGTGAACAATATGATATCATTATGAACGAGGATATCATTGAATATATTGTGAAGTATGTTGATGACAGGCATTATCACATTGGAAAACTCATGGAAAAGATGTTTCAAGCGAACTTCAAAGCGTCATATGGTCTTCGAAGCACGGAATGGTATCAATACGACGAAATCCTGAATATGTGGAAGCATATGAATCAAGGCATTGATATCAAAAAGAAGATCTGCTTTGATGTTTCAGGAAAAGTATCTGAAGCAACAACTCTGGTGAGTAAACGTATGAACACCTATAAATATGGATCAACGGAACACACTGCTCATCAAAAAAAGATGGAAGATCTCTTCAAACTCCAATCCAAACTCTTCAATGTCACCTTTATTGAATCTGTTACGAAAATGGCGGGTCTCTTCTTTGCAGAGGAAGACTTCACCAAGAAACTGAATATGAATCCTTATCTGGTTGGTTTTGCCAACGGTATTCTTGAACTCCGCTACAAAGAAACTCCCACCAGTCAACCTCGCACTCTGTTCCGTCAGGGTCGTCCAGAAGACTTCGTGAGTTTCCTCGCGGGACGAAATGAATCTGAAACGGACGCCATCGAATATCACCCCTATGATCCCAACGATCCTCTGATCCCTGAAATCATGGACTTCTTTAGTAAACTCTTTCCCAAAGTTGAACTGCGCGATTATGTTCTTAAACTTCTCTCATCATGCCTCGAAGGCGCGAATCCTGAACAGTGTTACTACATCTATACAGGTCGTGGCTCCAATGGAAAATCCAAGTTGGTAGAACTTATGCGACTCACTCTCGGTGACTACATTACCTCGATTCAATCAACTGTCTTGACTCGTAAGCGTCCTGACTCAGGTGCAGCGAATCCTGATGTGATTGTTACCAAGTGCAAGCGATTCATCTATATGCAGGAACCTGATGCGAAAGAGCCTCTCAATACCAGTCGTATGAAACAGTTCAGCGGTGAAGATATGGTGGAAGCCCGTGGTCTCTTCCAGGATCAAGAGAAGTTCAAGATTATGGGTAAGCTCTTTATGATGTGTAA
>JACCDW010866642.1_pt1 | contig 16183 bp, 12 predicted proteins | sample 7449781 | NCBI WGS metagenome assembly JACCDW01 (sample SAMN15323449, study PRJNA562643) | freshwater metagenome | isolation source: river surface water | place: USA:Blue River Watershed | collected 2017-08-18
CCTGACCCTTCTGTAATCTAGCATCAACATCGAAAATGCCTGTGTTTGCGGTCTGTATTTCCTGATTTAATATTCCTATAGATTCATTTAATGAAACTATTTCCTGTTTAAGATTTTCGGTGTTATAAACATTGGACAACATCCCTTTTGAGTATTTCGAATAAATCTCTTTACCATACTCTTCTTTCTTTTTAAGGAACTCCAAACCCAAGAATCTAGATAATACTTGTCCTCTAGCTGTAGGTTTAGACTCCAACAACTCTTCCAAATTGGATGCAGTAGTTAAAATAGTCATAAGGAAGTCATCCATAGTACCAATGGACTTTTTGATAAACTCCTCAGTTTCTTTCCTTTGTTCTCCTGTAAAGTTTTGTAACTGACCGTCAGCCAGTTTTTTGAAGAAATCCAAATCAGTTTTGACATTCCATTCGCCTGTCTTTGACTTCTTCCTTTCAACTTGACGAACTATTATATATTCATCACCATCTATCAAAATCTCTCCTCTAACACTAACTTTGTTCTTGTCTGAGAACCTATTGAATATTTCCTCTGCCTTATTTGTTTTAGTTGTAGTATTGAAGAAAAGAAACATAAGGAGGTCTACAGTCAATACTGTCTTTCCACCGAAGTTTGGTGGGTTAGATTCAACTACAGTTATACCATTACATTTTTCGAAATCCAAGACTTGGTTTTCTCCATATGATAGAAAATTAGAAAACTCTATTTTTTTAATATACCATCTTTTGAATGGAGAAACATCATTGTCTTCGGCTATCATCTTGTTTTCAACTGCACTATCAATGTCCATTATATTATCAAATTGTTCTTCTAGTCCTTTGGTTTGAAGTAGTGACCTGATTAGTTCTTTCTGATAATTTTTATCCATTATGTTGACCGCAACATCAATAGTTTGTTGTGTTTCCTCAGTTGACTTTACCTTTGTAATAACATTTACATTCGTCGAAACATACTTCTTCATGAAATATTGTTTCACAGACTTTATTCTTTCTTGTGTAAAGTTTTCAGGTGTATCTTCCCAAATAACCTGCACATACGGATTCTCTAAAACTGATGGGTCTATGTTTTTGGACATATCGTTATAATTAAAATTTGGTATTGGATTAAATAAATCCCAAGTCATTAATCTTCAACATTTTCAGTTGTTCCTGAGGTTTCTTCCATTTTCTTCTTCATTTCTTCGATTTCTTTCTGCATTGCCTCGTTAAATAGTTTTTGCATTTTGCTTTGTGCTGATTTGAGTTTTTGATTCCTCGCCTGAACTCTCTTTCTGTGAGCTTTTACACCATCTCTAACTTTTGATTTCGCCATTAGTATTTGTTTTATTGTTTATTAATGATTTTGTTGTGGTCTATTTTGTTCGAACCACTCTATAATAGAATTAATTGCCCACGTACCACCAGAAGCTAACATACCATCGAAAAACCAAGACGCGTATGGATGTACTCCAAGTATTTCATGTACTGGTGAATATAAGAAAAGTCCAAACAAAAATCCAACCCAAGTTGGTGCACACATCATACATTTCAACATGTCTGACAAAAAAACCCAAAACCCTCGGAAAGGTGTGAACTCGTTTGCTGCCCATTTGTTTATGAGGTCCCTTGGACCTGAAAAAATACTGCCGTAAACTAGTATGTTGCTCATCCCGTAAGCCAACAATACCCATAAAAATAACTGTGTCATATATTATTGTTTGAATAAAGTTTCGTCAAGGTTAGACCCCCTAAGGTATACCGCCCCAACGTTCTGTTTATATTTTTCGAAGGATTGAATAATCTCCTCCAATTCTTTAATTTTTTTATCCCTATTTATCAAATCTGACCTTAATGTTTGTAATGTTTGTTCCAACATTTTTTGTTTTGAGTCATCACCAACCATCTTCTCCACTATAACTTCTTTAACAATTTCTACAGGTACTTCCTTTATTACTTCAATTTTTTCAGGTTCCCTTTGTTCCAACTGTTGTATTTTTAACAACAGTTCGTTTGTCTGAGTGTTGTCACAAATATATTCTATTTTTGTGACAATTTTTTCCACAGGAACCTCCCTAACTACCTCTTTATCGACATATTCAATTACTTTGGTTTCTATAGGTGGTAACGGTACTTCTTTTATTATTTCAACTATTTTTTCAACTGGTACTTCTTTGATAACTTCAACCGTTTTTTCAACTATAACCTCAACAGGAACTTCTTTAATAACTTCTACCTTTTTTTCAACTATGACCTGAACAGGAACCTCTTTGATAACTTCTTTTACAACCTCGTTTGTGGGTTGTGAACCATTCAAAAGACCATATCTTTCAATGTTGAATCCACTTTTATAGGACTTTTTAACTACTTCACTAATTAGTAAATCATTTAGGTTACAGTAATCAGTAAGTTCTTTATACTCCGAGTTCAATAAAGAAAGTTTAACATCCATATCAATAGTTAAGAAGTTTTTCTGTTCCTTGAGTTATTCGGTCAAACGAGTTGATGTAAAAAGAAAGAAATGGTTTTGGATTTGGTAAGTCGATAAAAACATAGTCATCTGTTGAAATATCATAAACACCATATCCGTGGTTCTTGGTTGTCTCTCCGAAGTTCTGTTGAATCGTTGAACCAACCATATAAGCTTTCTTTCCACCAGGTATATTGAAGATTTGTCTTTTGTGAATATCCCCACACAAAACTAAATCACAACCTTTAAACTTGTTTGTATCGAATCCATCATCGAACTTATAACCAATATCTGTAGTTAGTCCTTGTACAGGACCATGGAATAAACCTATGTTAGTATGTCCGTTCTTGACAATATCAGGAGGTATATTGTGGTCCATTAGAGAAAATACACACCAATTTACATTTTCATCCTCGTATATACCTCGGTTCTTGAAAAATATAATGTTAGGATTTTTCAAAGAATCTATCACCGGTGATAAAGCGTCTAACCTTTCATTGTTATTCTCCAAGAAATCGTGGTTACCTATTATCAATATTGTTTTTGTAATACTTGCACACTCGGTAAGAACCCATGCAATGAACTCTACCAACTCTGGTGTCATTTGATTCTTAGAGTGTACTAAATCACCTGTAAACACTATTCTATCGGGTTGTATTGACCTCCATTCATTGAAGGCTTGATTCAATACTTTACGATATAAGTCATGTTCCTTGAATAACCTAACGTGTAGGTCTGAGAAATGGACTATCTTGTTTATCATATTATTTGTTTAGGACTTTCTTCGAACGGGTTTGCACCTTGGTTTACATGACCGCATGAGTTGCACATATAAACAGGAATCGGAACTGTTTGGTCTTCAACAGCATTTGGAATTTGAAATCTTGAAACCTTTTTTAGAATTGAAACTTCCTTGAAGTATATTCCCTCACATGATTCACATTTTATTGAATCACACTCACGTAAATTAATTGTTGACTGCATAGATTATAATATTTTATTGTTGTTGTCCAACAAATCAAATATACAAAATTTTTTGCAAATGACAAACTTATCTAAATATAGAATAAATGGAACCAATTATCCCACCAGCCATGAAAAAAATTATAACCCAAAATGGTGTCCCATAAAGTTCGTGTAACATCCAAAACACATTCATAAACACCCAGCAACTTAATACAAAATTAGTTTTTCTGTTTCCCTTTTCGGTTACAAACAAATATATTGTCAAAATGGTTGTGGGTAAAATCATGAAAGCAGCAAACATGGGTAACTTAAGACACCAAAAAGCATCTTTCAATAACCATGAAGTAAAGTGAGCGTCTTGTACAGACCAATTACGAAATGGTTTGATTATTCCCAAACCCCCTCAGATACAACAGTTGGTTTATCGTTTCTGTCAATCATAACCCACTCTGCTTTAATCAACCCCCAAGGTGAAAAACACTCCATCACTTGTTCTAAAGTGAAACACTTACAACTGTAAATGTCAAACTGTAGCATCGGTACTTCTATGTTATCCCAAATGTGAATTGATGCATGTGAGGTTGCGAGTGTGACAGTACCTGTTAATCCCTCATTACCAGGGTCGGAAACATATACACTAGTCGGTCCTGCCACAACTTTCATTCCAACAGTCTCAACCAAGTTTATGAACCAATTATTCAAATCATTTTCTTTCTTAGGTGGATTTTTAACCCAACATTTTACCAATAGATGTTGGTGATAGGGAACAAATAAATCTTGCATCAACTAATAATCATTTCTCATAATTATTACACTAGATACATTTTTACGTCCATTCTCGAAACTATATCCAAAACTTCTTTTGGTACTCTATATTCCTCATACATAGAATCGTCTTTTAGGTGTGTGATTATACATCCATAAAGTTTGATATTCTCATAGTCAGAACCTTCCAACATTTTCATCAATAACTTTCCATAGAGAGGCAACTGAATGTAATAGTGACCCAAAGCAGTATTTGGATATTTAGAAAATGGGTCGAACATTCTTTCAGTAAAATCATTCTCTTGGAAGTTTTTAGGTTTATTCGTTTTCCAATCAGTAATCAAAAGTCCATATTCTGTTTTGGTTTTATTGTGTATCAACCAAACTTTATCGGGTTGTCCGGTGTATCCTAAGTCAGGATGACCCAAAACCATTTCAGTATCAAGTAATGTCGCACCTCTTTCATTCATTAACTTCAAATACTTTTCACCGGCAGAAATCATTCTATCGGACTTCATTAGTTGTTCCAAGTCACAATCGAATATTGGTTTACGAACTTCTTTATAGGACTCGTTCATGTCAATTAGTTTCTTTTCTAAAACGTAATGTACACGACTACCCAAATTGGTTGAATATTGTCCTGCAGCTTCCCACTCCTTGATTAACTCTTTTTGTTTATAAGGGTTTCCACCAGCTTTTTTTAGTGCCGCCTCTTCAGTAGGAAACTCTTTATGAAACTTTTTAATTACTTTAGACACTGAAGGAAAATCAGTTCTACCATTCATGGTGTAGATGTGGTCCTCTTCAACGAAAGTTAATCCTAGTTCCTGTTGTTTTTTCTGAATAATTTCTCGTATTTCTTTTGCCTCTTTATTTAACCTCATAATAATATTCATCTATTTGTCCCCTCAAATCGCAAACGTCTTTGTCCCTTGGAAGTTTTATTATTTTTATTTTGTTGTATAAATTACCCCCATTCAACTCATGATATATTTTCATGCCGTCCGCCCAAGCATCTCCATCAGTACAAATTATGATGTTACCCTTAGCCTTAGTGTATAGTGTTTCAAATAACAAAGCACTAATTTTTTTACCAAGCATTGGAACCGAGTTCTCTAAAAAGAAACCATCAAAAACACCCTCGACCAAAAAAACGTCTTTATCCCAATCGATGAGAGATTCATTGAATATTATCTTATCTTTTTCTGCTGTTGGGTTTTTATATTTCATTTTTCTCGGAACCCATGAACGGGCAATGAAGTAATTCAAATTATTCTCAGAGTCAAATGAAGGTACGATTATTCTATATGCAAAATCACCTGTTACAGTGTAACCAATTTTATATTTTTTAATTATATCATTTGTAATACCTCTTGATGATAAATATTTCATCGCTTCGATGTGAGGAATAAATCTCGGATTTGAATCCTCAAATGAGGTATAACCTTCGGGTAGTCTAAGTCTATTTAATTTTTTTATTTCGACCTTTTGGTCTTCTGGTTTTATAAGATTATAAACCTTCTTTTGTTTCTTTGTCCCAAATTGGTCGAACAACCTTCCAAGTGGTCCCTGTGTTCCGTTCGTATCGGAACATGCCCAACATTTATAAACATGACGATAGTAGTTAATTTCTAAGTTACCCTTACCGTCACCTCTGTCAATACCTTTTTCACGGGCACAAACAGGACAGTCGAAAGAAATTTGACCTTTCGACTCATAGTGTTGTTTTTCGTTCCCTAATACATCTCGTAAAAGTTCAACCAACACCTCAACTTCTTCAGTGACTTTTATTCTACCCATTTTATTTTACTAATATCTGAAGGCCGACGTAAATCTATACCAAACTTGGCAAGATGTGAATTCAACTCAGGTAACAAAAAATGTCTCATGAATCTGAAAGTTCTTATTTTGGATATTCTAGGTAAGTCTTTAAAATTGAACTCTCTACTCGCCCCACTATAGGTCTTAGCAAAAATTTTTCCTTTGAAGATTATATCCACTTGGAAATAGTCGTAGTTGCGAACATTTGCACAGGAATACTTCCTTATGGATTTAATTTGAACATTTCCTGATATTTTTTCAGTGTTGACTTGAATTTTGGAATGTTTGGTTTTTACGTATTTAACCAAAGAACTCGTGTTTTTGTCTTTAATGCAAATCATGTTGCAAACATAAGACAAAAAAACGAACTTACCAAAGATTTTTTGATTTCATGTAACCAACAACACAAGTGTATGCATCACTCATGTCAAAGTTTTCTTTTTTCATTGTATTATTTCTTGTATACAACCATGTAATTTGTGGTTCTCTTTTTGCAACTTGTTCCCAAATAATAACTTTTTTATCAATGTCTTTGTTGAACCCACCAAATAATACAAACTTACCTTTATCGTTTTTTTCAACTAAATAAGGAAAAGCAAACTTTCTTGAGTTATATGTTGTAATGAATTCAGGTACTATTCCGAGTGTGTCGTAAACCTCTTTACATATCAATGTATTGTATCTCATCAAAACCCCTACAGTATAAACGTTGTTCGAATTAAGCAAAGGTTCCTCTATCACCACATTCTTTATACCCAACCCAACATAAGTTTTTAATTTCTCTCTGAATACTTCAGACTTCAATAATAACTCTTCGATTTTGTTCTCACCATCTGTTTTAGGTTTAGGAGAAACATGAGTCAGTTCCAAAAGCTTTTTTGTTTCTATATCGAACAAAGCTACACCTATGGTTTTAGTTGAAATGTCCAACCCCAATATTTTGGGAGAATCCGCAGAAATATTTTTTTTCATATTAGAAATCAAGTTTCACTACAAACTGCTGTATGCCCTGTCTTTTTTGCGGAGATTGTAGTTTAGATACAACAATAAGGTCAAGATTAGAATCGTAAAGCCCTATTTCTGTTACATAAGATGTTGTTCCTGATGTCCATGTTGGATTTGTTGTATTTGTGAACTGATTTTGGTTCAAATTTACCAAATATTTCATTTCATATATTGTCGCACTGATGTCTGTTTCGAAGTTACCATAGAAATAGTACTCATCACCAAAGTTCATTATGTCAGGACTATTATTAGGAACTAAACTTATGTAGTTTGATAGATTGTATAAAGTAGCACTTGAGTATGCATCTGTGTCTATTTGGAATGTAGTTGATGTTATTGACGCAGAGCTAACAGAACCACCTAATTGACTTGTAACGTCAATTTCGTACCATCCAGTTGGTGAGGGTCTAGTGTCTCCTGTAACTTTCTGAACCAAAAGTTTCATTGTATTTGCAGCGAATCCTGTAAGGTTTCCTGATGAAAAAGATGAATTCAAGAATGGGAACTCCGTACTGAATCTGATTGCAACATTCTTTGAAGTATCAGTTGTTCCTGTTTGTGGACCTGATACCACAGAATAATAATTACAATGCATACCATTTGTAAAACCTGCAGTATTTTGGAATAGGTAAGAAACCCACAATTTTTCTGTTGGATTGGTCAAAAGACCTGTTACTGTAGAGCCTGTTCCGCATATGTTTGGTGTAATGAGCGAAACTTGTGGTGCAGGTAATGTCCAATTTCTATTTGACTTATACGACAGAGCCGCAACCACTTCCTCATCATCTATTATAATAACCTGTTGGTCAGGAAATACCTTACCAATTCTATTTAGATTACCATTACTGTCAGGATTCAGGTCCCATAATTGGAAATACCTTATTCCTGGGTCATTCATATCTTCATTAACCTTTGACCTTATATAATATGGTTTACACAAATCATATCCCGGTGGGTCAATCATAAAGACTTGACCAATAGTTGCACCTGTAGCCTTATGCCACATCAATGTGGGTAAGGTCACTTTCATATGTCTCGCCAAACCTATATCATCTGTTGGGTTCTGAGGGTCAAATGGTTGTGTTGAAAACTTCTCTCCATAAACGAAGTCGATATCTTGATTTGTATAATGAATGATGGCAATTGTTTTTTGGTCACTCGGAGATAATACAATCTTTTCATCGAATGAATTGTAATAATAAACCTGACCTGTGTCAGTCTGACCACTATTCTCTTGATACCCCAAATATTCTTTAGTTCCTATGTAACTTACCGAACCAAACTTTGTATAATCCTCATAGGTGTTGCTGAATAATCCGGCAGGACTTTCTGACCAAGGTACGTTCATGTTCCAAATAACTGTATTTTCTCTTTGAGAGACATCACATGGTGATTCAAAGTTAAGTGTATCTGTTTCCCAAAAAGGTGCTGGAGTTACTGTATCATATAAAGCAGTCATCCCTGAAGGATATATTTGAGCTCTAGCTAATTGTCCACCGGCAGCAATAGATGAATAATTCGGTGTTGGTCTATCAACTGTTATGTTTGGTAATGCAACAGTTTGTATTTTATAAGTTAAAATTGGAACACTACTTACAGTTTGACATCCACCTATACCGTCTAAATATATTGTAATATAATCACCAACGTTTGGTGTACCACCAGCCGCGGAACAAGAATCAGATGATAGTGTTATACCTGATGTTCCGTTCAAACTGTTAAGAGCAACATAGTAGTTAGATGATACAGTATATGCAGATGATGTTTGGACCAACCAAGCACCTGTTGTACCCGTAAAAAAACCTTTAACTCCCGCCGCGTTATATACTTCATCCACCTGACTTTCTTGGTAAGGAATACCATAAGTTCCTCCATTACCACCTGTCACATAATAGGGATATTTAATATTTTGTTTGTTTGACTGAGGAGAACCTGTATCATTTTGTGCATTAAATGCTGGCATCAAAATATTATTATTTACTTGGTTGTAGTTAGGTACCGCAGTATAGCTTACCTCACTATCACCAACTTGGAAATACGATATATTGAAATTTCCTTGTGATAGTTTTCTTCTACCCACGTCGGTCAATCTTGTATTGATTAACCCTGCCGTATTTTTAATAATATATGCCATTTGATATAAATATTATTTTACTTGTTTTATAGTTTTTAACATACCTGTGCAGTTGAGAAAGTAACAAAACCATTGCTCATTTCAAAAATCTCTCCGTTATAGACAACATAACTATATGCAGTTGCCACTTGTGGATTACCAGGACTTCCCGTGAATATTCCGACATTAGGTCCGAATGTTGGTGAGTTCATTAACCTTGTTAAACCATTTGTATAATCACTACAAGCTCCTGCCGGTGATGTTCCCAAACCAACAACAACAGGATAATACAATTGTGTATTCTCACCCTGTCCAAGGCTTATACTATGGTTTGTTATTCCGCCAACAGCATTACTGTCAAGATTTACTCTACAACAATTACAACCTGTAATAGTCGCTTGAGTTATATAAACCCTCACAGTTTGCTCCAAGTTAGTAACACAACCATTACTTCCTGTCAAGCCTGAAGTAATTGTAAGATTTGAGTTAGTTACACCACTTATAACTTGGGTACTGTTAGTTGTAAGATTATATGTTACAACTGATGTATTTTCTTGTGTTGTAAACGGTGAACAATTTGTACGAACTGTAGTTGTTGTTCCTGTTGTCTGTGACGAAGATGTGGCAAATGTTCCACCACTTATTACTTGTGTTAGGTTTGTTGTGATACCCGAACCAGGACCGTTAATGTCTTGTATAGACTGAACATTCAAAACGAAATTCAAATTAACTCCAACAGGTAAAGGTGGGTTTACATTAACTATCCAATATGCTCTCTTATATTGAGGAGTTACTGTGTCTTCAGAATAATTAGAAACAGAAACATCATATGTTTGAATTGACACAGTTGAAACAGGGGATATAACTTGTGTTGAGTTTATTGTAGTTCCTGAAGAATCTCTAACAACAAGATAGTATGTTTGTGGTGCTAAATTATTGAACACTGGTGATGTAACAAAGGATGTTCCACCATCTTTCGAGTAAACATACGGTGGATAACCTCCTGTTGCACTTACAATAATACTACCATTATTTGTACAATCAGAATTTGTTAATGAAACAGTAAAGTTTAATGGATTAACTGGAGGACAAGTTCCTTGGATTACACTAATAACAGGGATTGGATTCAATGTACTTCCAACAATTGTCCAATTTGAAGTTGGAATCATAGATGTTGTTGTGCTCACTAAAATACCTCCTGATATGGTGTATCCGTTCACTTGCCATCTTGTACCAGTCCAACTCATAACATAAGAACCTGATGTCCATGAAGGTCTATTATTTATTATTCCTGAATATATAAATTGCATTGGAGACCCACTTATTGTTGTTGATTGCATAATCAAACACAAGTTTGGATATGAAGGTGTTGGTGTCCTTGTTGGGGTAACTGTCGGTGTTGGGGTTGGAGTCAGTGTTGGTGCAACCAATGAACAAATAGTCGATGATGTAAAGTCACCATAAAAGTCTGTTACAACAACCTCGTAACTTCCCTGTTTTAGACCACCAAGGGTTCTAGTATTTTGACCATTACTCCAATTAATTGTATAGGGACCAGTACCTCCTGTTATATTAATACTCAATATTCCATCTGTAGAAATCGCAGAACTAGGTTGATTAACTGTGACACATTCAACACCTAAAGGAAACAAAGTAAAAACATTACAATCATTTTTAAGGACATATACTGGTGTTGGAAATGGTGTATTCGTTGGTGACGGTGTTGGTGTATTTGTTGGTGTAACAAGTGGAGCACCTGAGGTTGACGGTGTTGGTGTTGAAGTTACTATTGGTGTTTCAGATGGAGTCTGTGTGTTTGTTACAGTTGGGGTTGGTGTAGGCTCAGGTAAGACCCCTTCGGTTGGAGTGACTGATGGTGTCGGGGTATTTGTCGGTGTTTGAGAAGTAGTGGTAGTGATTGTAGGAGATACAGTCGGTGTTTGGGTATTAGTTGGAGTTGGTGTTGGTGTAAGTTCTGAACAACAACCTTGTTGTGTAACAAAGGATAAGATATCAAGTCTTTGTACGTCATCCTGCCAAATATAAATACTCGGAGGATTATATGCTATCTGACCATTTACACAAATCGCATTTTGATATGGACTCGCTGTATTATCAAAAGTTTGGTTTACTAAATTAGTATCTTCACAATTTCTATATGTAACGTATACAACTCCATTTCTCGATGTGTCAGTATTACCCGACGCTCTAAGAATATCATTTTCATAAGTTACAACATCATAATAATAACAATTACAAACCAATGGTATAGTTTGTGTAGGGGTTGGTGTTGGTGTTGGGGTTGATATTTCTGTCTCAGTTGGGGTTGGTGTAGGTGTTGGTATTTCTGTCTCAGTTGGTGTAGGTGTTATACCACAGGGTATTCCTGTTGAAATAGACATACTACCATTTGGAGGTATTTGAGGTGACCCTCCAACTAATATATAATAAGTTACAATACCTGATGTATCACTATTACAAATAGCGTCATTTACAGTACCAGGTAAGGTGAAAAAAATTGAACTTGGTGATAGTGTTGTACAGTCATAATAATCGAAATAGACCCTGCCATCGTCAGATGCCGCTAAATCTGCAGACTGAATAAATACATTATAGTAAAAACAAGCCAAGTGTTACTTTTTATAATAAATAATCAAGAAATTGATTTAATGAATAAAAATGTGGTTATTAGAAAATATTTGTTCTAATAACCACTTTTTATTAAAGAGAACAGTTCTTAACACAGTAGTCAGAATAATTTTGATTATTGAGACATGAGTTATCTACACCCACAAAGTCTATCACAACTCTTGTTGTTGTATCTGAAGTTGTATAGCTAAGAGTTGATGTTTTAACATACAGTTCCGTTGGGTTGTTAGAGTTTGCGGTTGTAACATTATAACTATAAGAGCCCCACGCGGTAAACTGACTACCCGAACCTGTATTTGATAAATTTATATTTGGTATTTGGAGTGACCCATCTTCAGACGCATTTATGTTGTAAGTCGCATTACCAATTGCTCCGCTATCAGTACACCAATCGAAGGTCAATGTTGCGGAGTCAGGTGTTAATCCACCTGTGATATCCAAGTCTATTGTCAAACTTGATGTTCCGTATATCCCTGATATAACCATATTAAGTGTAGGTATCGAACTTGTTGATGTTGGTGTTGGTGTGAGTTCAGGTGTTGAGCTTGGTGTTGGTGTTATTGAAGATGATTCAGTTACAGTTGGTGTTGGAGTCTCTGTTGTAGTAGGTGTTGGTGTTATTGGAGATGATTCAGTTACAGTTGGTGTTGGAGTCTCTGTTGTAGTAGGTGTTGGTGTTAATCCTTCACTTGAGCTCGGTGTCGGTGTTACTGGAAGTGATTCAGTTACAGTTGGTGTTGGAGTCTCTGTTGTAGTAGGTGTTGGTGTTGGACCAATACAGGTGACGCAAGACCCAGATGAACATATTTGACCAACTACATAGTTTGCGTATGTTGAACCAGAAGGAAGGACTAAATCAACAATAAAATTATCAATAGACGTTCCAAATATTTCTCCTACTGAAGTTGTACAACTTTGTGATGGGTTCAGTTGGAAAACTGTACCGACTGTATCTCCAGAGTCACTCGTAACAGTTGTATATATCGTCACAATTTCTTCAACAGGAGTTTGATTTTGACCACAATCATTTGGAGTGGTCTGAGTATAACAATAATATGTTACATTAAATGTATCTTGTGGTATTACAGGGTCATAACAAAAATTAAGATAAATTGTCGGTAAAGGAATGGTTGGCGTAGGTGTAGGTGTTACTGAAAGTGATTCAGTTACTGTTGGTGTTGGAGTCTCTGTTGTAGTAGGTGTTGGTGTTACTGAAAGTGATTCAGTTACAGTTGGTGTTGGAGTCTCTGTTGTAGTAGGTGTTGGTGTTAATCCCTCAGTCGCACTTGGAGTTGGAGTTTGTGTTTCTGTTGTAGTAGGTGTTGGTGTGACTGATATCATTCCTCCGTCTGTTATAACCCAATTATAAGGGGACCCGGTTAGAATTTGTTTTCCTGATAAACCATTTTGAGAGAATTTAATTGTACCGAAGTTTATCGTTATACCTGACTTGACATTCTGTGAACTCCAACCATTGTAAATCGAGTCCAAGTTTGTAAAAGAAAAATCAGAATCCGTTTTCAGTGCCATAAAATCTAAGAAGTTTGTTACACCTGAAATGTTCCAATTACCAATATTTCTATCGAAGTCGGTTGCTTGACTGAACATATATGCCATGTTGGTTACCTTGGAGGTATTCCATGAACTCAAATCCTGATTGAAATTGAATGCGTTTTGGAACATACCATACATGTTGGTAACCTTATCCACATTCCAGACACCTATAGGTTGATTAAATGACTGTGCTCCACCAAATAAGAATCCCATGTTTGTAACATTGGATACATTCCAACCACTTATATCTTGGTTAAATGATACATTATTGAAAAATGTTGAGTTCATTGTAGTGACCGCACTTACATTCCAACCACCAATATTTTGATTAAAAGGTGTCGCAACAAATAATCCATTAATATTAGTAACTTTGGAAACGTTCCATCCACTTATATCTTGATTGAATTGGCTTTCTCCAAGTGTCCTGTTTAATGTAACAACATTAGAAACATCCCATGTAGTTATATCATCATTGAATGACGTATACCTGAATGTTTCTTGCATATTAATTATGCTTGAAACATCCCATTCATCAATTCTATTGATTGTTGTTATATTATTACAGAACATGAATGTTCTATACAGGTAAACGTTGTCAGATAGATTCAAAACATCTGTCGTTGCGGACAGTGTTAGATTGGTACAATTGTAGAACTGACTAAATGATAATCTACCCAATCTAAGGTTACCCCATTGGTTCACGGATATTATTTTATCCTTACTAATCGAGTTACCAATATACTGTCCAAAAGTCCAACCACTGACTGTTCCATAAATCTTAACTTCATAGTCCCCAGGATTCGTATAGGTGTGGGTTCTGTTTTCAAAACTATTTGCAACTTGAGTTCCATCACCCCAATCAATTATACCATCATAAGATGTATTGGCGGACCAATATGGTAAAGTAATAGATTCACTGAATCCTGTTGTTCTCCAAGTACTAATGAATGGAGGAGCTGGTGTTGTTGTGAGTGTTGGTGTTGTTGTGAGTGTTGGTGTTGTGGTCGGTGTAGTTGTAAACGTAGGTGTAGATGTTACTGTTATTGTTGGTGTTGGTGTCAGAGTTGAAGTATGTGTAGGGGTTGGTGTTTGAGTTCTAGTCACTTGAGGAGTAGTCGATGGAGTAGGTGTATTACAACTTGTGAAAGTACCTCCAGTAAAGTAAATTGAATTTATTGGATTACTAGAAGTGTACCCGCTAATAACGACATCGGTTATTTGACCAATATAATCTGTAGATAAAGGTAATAATTTTTCATACTCGTTGTTTTGTATCGTTACGGTATGTGATGAATCGAAAGTGCTTGCTGTGTATATGTTCACAACGAAAGAAACTCCGAATATAGAAGTAGTAACCGCACTATACTGATTAACCAGTGAGAATAGGATACCATTACCATCATCGTTAGAACAAATTTGTTCACTATTAATTGTTATCGTATAAGCAGTGAAATAAGAGAATGGTTCTTTGTTGAATGAAAAAGGTACTTCAGAATACCACCCTGTAGATGCTGAATATAATACTGTTCCTCCTGTATTATTTTCATATCTCAGGATGTTATTTTTTTGAATCGGGTCATTGATTAAACCTTTGAGTATTAAATCAGAGTTATAAAACTCAGTTGTATTCCATATATTGTTGAAATCGTGTCTGTTATTATAATAGTTGAAAACTGTGTCGAAATAATTTGGTGAGTATATATACCAACTACTAGTATAGTCAAGGTACGTTTGGTCTAATGGAACGATTTGACTAGTTGTGACCGATTGTACTGTTGTTGCAGAAGCACCAGACATTATATATTTGTCAATTACTGTTGAGGCACTGACATAATAAAAATACCTATAGTCAGTACCACCTGTTGCCGGTGTTGAATAATAACCTGTCAGTGCACCATATCTTCCATTCGTATCTATATATAGAGACTTACCTATCGTAATCCCTTGTAAATCTTCATTGTCATAGACTAAAGCAACATTTGCTTGTACATTTTCTATCTTCAATTCATGGGTGAATACCGCAGTATGTGCGGTTATTCCAGGTACAGTGTTTAGATTTACAAATGCAGAAGCACTAGATGCAGTAAGTGATGAAAAATATAACTCTGCTTGTAAGTCCGCATCTTCTTGAGACACTTCCGATTCAAAATAACCTTCAGGTATCTCGTATAACGAGCTATTCGGGTTATTTAATTCACCTCCTAAATCTGATAAAATGAATCTTCTTTTAAAAACACTACGATAAACAGACGGAGGATTTATTGAAAATCCTACTGGTATCCCAGACACATAAGGTAAAAATCTCAAACTTTCAACACTTTGAATGAATGTTGGCACATCAGGTTCAGAAGAATATACTCTAACACCGTCTCTTGTGATATATCCTAATTCCGAAGATACAACTCCAGTTCCATCCTGAGTGTAAATTCTAGAGCCATCATCAAAATATCCTACCCTGAAAGAAGAAAGTCCTATGTCATCATAGAATGTGGGAGATAGTCTTGAATATGGTTGAGTTGTATAAACTTTAACAAAGTTACGACAGGGTTCTTGAAAGTTTACCCTTCTCCTTTCCACTAGTTTAAAGATTGCAACAAACAAAGGAGGTATACCAAATGGTACCCATTTTAGCCAATTTGAAATTCCACTTGTTACATTACCGTCAGTGGGGGTAGGACAAACACGTTGGATGGCCAACTCTTTCAAGTATCTGATAAAGGCTACAGTTCCTAATATCAAATAAAGGAGAGTATATGCCGCATATATTGCAGGCCAAAGTCCCATATCTTGTTGAATTTGTTTAATCCTGATTGCTAACGGACCTCCTACTAGTTCGGATAATGTAGC
>JACCDW010141166.1_pt1 | contig 16175 bp, 20 predicted proteins | sample 7449781 | NCBI WGS metagenome assembly JACCDW01 (sample SAMN15323449, study PRJNA562643) | freshwater metagenome | isolation source: river surface water | place: USA:Blue River Watershed | collected 2017-08-18
GAAGCAAACATTATTCAGTAAGTGGCATAGGTATGTATACCTAAATAATCTATGTATTCAAAACAAATTATTTTTAAAAACTTAAAAAAAATAAAATGGCTGATTTGGTTGGTTTTTTGTAGCAGCAATGTTACTATTTCTTAACAAAACCTGCTTCCGTGGCGTTTATCGTGAAGGACCAAATGGATTTAACGTTCCATTTGGAAACTATAAAAATCCTTCTATTATAGATGAAAGATACATTAGAAAAATATCAGTAATGATTAAGGACGTAGTGTTTAGTGTTTCTTCTTTCAGTGAGGTTAAACCAGCAACTGGTGATTTTGTATATCTAGACCCGCCTTATGCACCAGAAAACGAAACATCCTTCGTTTCTTATACTGCAGATGGATTTAACTTAGAGAATCACCAAAAATTATTCGGGTTTTGCAATGATATGGATGATAAAAAAATAAAGTTTCTACTAAGTAACTCAAATGTTTCATTAGTTAGAGATGCATTTATCAGAGACAAATATGATATTTATGTAATAAATTGCAGAAGAGCCATTAACTCAAAGAAACCTGATTCTCGAGCTGAAGAGCTTCTAATTTCAAACTAATTTCTGTATAACTTCTGGTTCTCTAATGAGTTTAATTTCTGTTTTTTTTGTATTCTTGATAATAGTATTTATTTTATCTATAATACACATCTTCTGTATATTATTGTTAACTACTTCCGTGGCTAACATTGAAATAGCTGCAATTACTGCAACTTCAGTCGTTGTCATGATATTTTTATATTAAGATAATGAAACTATCTACAATTACTATAAAAAAACATTTTTTTTATTAAAATAGGTTACAGTATATAGTCACTTAAAATGCAGGTTAGTAGCGAAGAAGGTGCTGTTATTAGCAGAGTCGACCTAACCAACCTGTTAATAAAACCTGAGATGAAAAATCGTTTTAATATTCGTGAAGTTATGCCAGCATCTACGCCCAGTAGTTTTAAGACTAAAGCACGTGCAGTAAAGCTATTTAAATTAGGTACAGATAAGTGTCAAATAGCTAGAGCTATTTACAAGGAATGTGCAGGAAAAGATGCACTAGTAACATATAAGTTTCAAAAAGCTACACGTGTATTTGAAAAGTATGATTTGGGAGAAGAATTAGCACCATATCAGCATCTAGTTATAAGAGCTATTTTGAAGCATAAATTTATCAATCCTAACATGACCGGAGAGGTGTTATTACAACTTGACACGGGTTTAGGTAAGACACGTATTGGTATCGGATTGATTGGCAAGGTAGGTGCTAAAACATTAGTCGCGTGTCCAACAAAACATATAGCATCACAGTGGGTAGATGAACTTGAAGAATTATCACCAGATTTGAACGTAATTATGTATGATAACAAAAAAACTAAACAGGATAATTTTGACACGGCGGACGTAGTTATTTGTGTATTTAATACGTTACGTGAGAAAGGTCACGATTTCTTTGGAAGATTCAGCTTGCTACTAATAGATGAAGTACATGAACTGACTTCTAATTGTAACAAGGAGATACTTTGGGGAGCTATGTCAGTTCGTTTCATTTGTGGACTAACTGCAACACCTGAATATTCAGGCAATGGATTATTGCCGTTTGTAGAGGGATTTCTTGGCAAAGTATTTAAAGCATCTAAAATAGAAGGATTCAAGGTGGAAAATAAAAACTTTAATGTTACTGTTAATGTCGTACGCCATATCCCAACAGATGGTCAATATTTAGTGCCAATATTAAATGAAAATGGTGGAAATATTTGTACATCACTGTCAATAAGTCGTATTATTTCTGACCCAGAGAGACATCAAAAAATAATGGATAATATTTTGCGTTTGTATAATAACGGAGCCAATGTGCTGGTGTTCTGTGAGCATCGTGATTATTGTGACCAATTATATAATACTCTTGTTGAGCGTTTTGGTGAAGAAGAAGTTAAGGCTGATGTATTAAAAGGTGGAGCTAAAAAAGAGGTAATAGAAGGTGCTGGTAAATGCAGAATAATTCTTACTACTTATTGTTATAGTAGACGTGGTATAAGTTATGGGCATCTAAATGCTCTTGTTTTAGCTACTTCTAGGCGTAGTGGTATAAAGCAAATATTGGGTCGCATTTTACGCTACAACTCGGATGAAAAGATACCCAGATATGTAGTTGATGTTTGGGATGCTGCTTCAGTAGTTAAAAGTCAGTTCTATGACCGCAGAAAGGTTTACATTGAAAGAGGTTACCTAATCAAGTAGTAATAATGCATTTTACTATTTTTCAGCTCATCGTAGACTTCTTTATCCAGCGGCCACTCATTCATTTCACATGGAGCTATATTTTTGGGGTATAGTGTCATCTGAGACATTACTGAACCAAGACCCCTTTTGGGACGTTCTTTTTCACTTGGATGATTCAGTCCAAGTGCATGCCCAAATTCATGGTTGACCACATAGATACGATAACGCCTAAGATTTATGATTATATCCGCACTAAAAGCGGTGTTGCCACCATTTACCCAACGATAGCAGTTAAAATATATGCTGTGAGTACTAGAATCATATACTGAAAGACCACTAAATTCTTTATTATATTTGTTACATATTTCATCATTTGTAAAGAAGTAAACGGTTATGCGTCTGATATTGGTTGGATTGGGTTGACTCGTCTTATCTACAAAATGAAAGCCATATTTTTTCCAACTATGTTTTGAGTCATGTACTGATTGTATAAATTTACGCAATGATGCATGTTCATCATCAGTTAGACCATGTTTTGATACAGTATATTCAATAGTTCGCATTAATATATAAAAGTACTAATAAAAATGAATTTTATATTTCTTCGATAACTATCTTTATTCAAGATGATATTAGTATTCAGTGAAGATAACGGCTTTAGTGTTTTTGATTCCAATGAAAAGATAAAACTTGGAGAAATTATGTCTCGTATGGGTATATCCACAGCAGCTCAAAAATGGCACAGAGTTACATCTGCTGGTGTAGTCTATTCGGACCCAAAAATGATTATTGAACCTGAACCTCCCAAGTGTTTCGAGATAAACATCGATAGAGAAGCATTAAAAAGGCATATAAAAGACCTAATAGATAACTTTTTCAAGCCAAAAGCTAGCAATTTTGACCCTGAGAAAATGAATCGTTACATACATGGAAAAGTTACCGTTGGTAGATTTCTGATTCTTGATAGGAGATTTGATGAGTTGAAGGCATTGCTGCGGTTTGGTATGCTACATATAAATTTTCCTGATTATAGTGGTAATACTATGCTACATCATGTTGCGCATTGGTCACTCTACGACATTGCCAAGTTGCTTATTGATGTGGGTGCTGAATTGGATATCCAGAATAATGACAAAAGAACACCATATGATATATGGAAAGAGCTTACTTTCAGAGACCCAAAACTTGGTAAATTACTATGCAATAAATAAATATAAAAAAAATGATTTTTTTTAAGATAGATAACCAAAGCGCAAAAAAAATGTCGGGTCTTATTCTGTTTGTTGAGGGGCGTAGCGCCATTGAAATTGAGGCGACCGCAACATGTAAAGAATTATATGAGATTGCCGATTTAGGGAGCAATTTTCTCACGTTTCAGGGACAAAAGCTACCATACGACAGCACGCCGATAGCAGACACAGGCATCTCGTCTCAAATCACCTTAGGAATAAAAACGGCTATTTCTATAGTGGAGGTAGAATTTATGCAACAAGATGCAGAATTTGAAACTATTTGGGGTGATGATGACGTCTGGGCTTCTCTGAAGCTTTTGTCTGACGAATTATCGTTGAATAAGTTGATTAAAAAGACAAAAGACCGCTATTGCTATGACATATATGTCATCGATTCAATGATGGGTAATATGGATAAAATCAGCGGAGGTGGTATATGTAGCTGCAACAAGTATCCAAAAGTATACGATTTTATCCAAGCTTTTGTAGATAGTAACCCATCAGTAGATAAGGAATACTTTATGGAGTGGCTGGCGGATGAAGGCCCCATCTTAAAAAACAAGTGAGAGCAGGGTGTAATTTTTTTTATTATTATTACCAGCATAATATAAAGATGTTGCGTAGAAATAATACCTCTTACCAGGTAGATTTATCCAGACGCCTCACTAAGCTTTATGAAGATTACAAAAAATATCGAGATGGAAATAAAGTAGGGATAACGCTAATGTTTCATCAGTTTTTAATACGAGATATGTTTACTAATCCATTGTATGGGATAGGTCAACCGTTTAATAATCGTGGACTTTTAATTTATCATGGATTAGGGGCAGGTAAGACACTAGTTACTGCAGCGACAATGTTGGCTCTACTGGATGTATATATTCCTATACTATATGTACCAAAATCGCTACAAACTAACTTCCTAAATGCTATTGACCAACTTGTACCTGACCCCCAACTCGCTGATAATATCAAGTCGCGGCTATCATTTGTTACATCTGATGCTTTCAATTCTTCGGCGCAAATTAAAGCTAGAGCATCATCTCTGAATGGAAAATTACTGATAGTAGAAGAGGCGCATAATTTCTTTAAAGCAGTAGTGAATAGTACTTCAGAGACATCTAATGCCAAAATAATATATAATATGATTATGTCTGCCGTTGATGTAAGGATATTGTTTCTTAGTGGTACTCCAATAGTTAAAGACCCATTTGAATTAGCTGCATGTATCAATATGCTTACAGGTAAGGAAACGTTGCCAATGGATTACGAAAATTTCTATGATATATATGTAGAAGATCGTACCCATTTGAAGAATAAAGAAAAGCTACAAAATCGTCTATTTGGACTAATCAGCCATGTGACCTTTACTAAGCCACTGACACCCGATTCAACTGGTGTTGAAGAAGTAGATTTTGGTTTACCTAAGAATTTAGGTATTAGTTTTGACCGTGTTGAGATGTCAGAAACACAATACTCACGTTATTTAATGATTCGCGACAAAGAGGACAGAAAAGCAATGGAATTATCCAAGAAATCAGAAGAACGTTCAAAAGGTAAGAAGAAACGAGAAACACCAGCAATGACCATGCCATCTGCAGTATCTAAGGGAAGTAGTTACTATATAGAAAGCCGTCAATTGAGTAACTTCTCATTGCCACTTGATGAAATGGATACAAAAAATTATAGCAAGATAGATGAAAAATATTTTACCAAAGAAGCTTCACCAAAAATAGATTTACTTACCGATAGATTATTTAAAGGCAAAAAACCTGCACTAATTTATTCTCAATTTATTGCGAGTGGACTTGCTGTTATCGTCAGATATTTAGAGAAAAAGGGAGCAAAACAGTGGACACAGGTAGGTGACAGAGCATTATCTGGTGATGCACCAGTGGGTTCAAAACCAATATGGCGATTTGCAACTATATCAGGTGGAATTACACCCAAAGACCGTGATATTATACAACAGGCATTCAATGACCCAGAGAATATGTACGGAGAAATAATTGCATTTCTTCTGATTAGTGAGAGTGGTGCTGAGGGCTTAGATTTAAAAAATATCAGAGAGGTACATATTTTAGAACCTTATTGGGATTATGCCCGCATCGAGCAGGTTATTGGAAGAGCTAATCGTAGAGGTTCGCACGCGGCATTGCCTGATGAAGAAAGAACGGTTCATTCTACTGTGTATGTCTCAGGTGTAAATAAGAAGCTAAAGAATAGAGAAAACGAAACTATTGATGAAAGATTCTTACGTAACGCGTTACGAAAACATAAGCTAAATGGAGAGTTTTTAGAGGCAATTAGGGAAGTATGTTTGGAATGTGTAACTAACCACTATGATAGCAATAAAAAAGATATAGTTAACTGCCGAGTATGTCTTCCAAATAATACTCCTTTATTTAGTGAATCCAGTCCAATGGCTGACCTTAGAGAAGAAGACCCATGTAGACCTTTGTCTGAGAAAAAAGACATCGAAGCCACAAAAATAAAGATAGGTGACGAGGAATTCTTTTATACAAAGGATAGTTCATCACCATTGGGATATTTTATTTATCAGTTTAAAGAAGAACTAAATGGCTACGTGGAGATACCTCTAAACAACAATAAATCAATTGAAATTGTAACTGCGATTAGAAGACAAACTAATAAATAATTCGGGGTTAAATCCATATATTCCTAATTCATGCAATTCAGATATAATTGCATCTTTTGCCGCATTCAAATAATCTAATGGTATACCTGATGAATACACTGATATTGAATTATGTGTGACAGTTTCTAAACTTCTGATAAAATGCGTGTAGTATACATATTCTCTGTTGCTATTTTCTATTGAAGTTTTTATATCAGAAGTATTGATATAAAATGGAGTCTCATCTTCGGTTCCATCGTAATTAAAATTTATATAATTTTTAGCATAGAGTTCTTTTATTTTTTCTTCAGGTAATTTTAAAAATACGTCTCGCGGAATAGCGGCAGCTATAGTTATTTTTGTCTTCAATCTACGATGCATTATTTTTATTATAAAAAATATATTATAAATTATATAATAACAAATGAATTTTAATATCGGAGTTATGTTGATGTTTTTAGCTCTTGCATTTATGGTAGTAGTTGGTATATTTTTATTAAATTGTATTAAACTTAACTGCACGATGTTATTCTTAATGTTTGGTGTTCTGGCTATTTTTACGCTATCTCTCAAAAATTCATCAGTTTCAGTTTTTAGAGATACAACAAATAACTCCAAAAACTACAGAGATAACAAAGATGATATCAGAGGATATATTAGTGAGAGTTTAAAACCGAATTAAATTAGTATATAAAAAAAAATAACTCTTATATAATTTATACAATGCCGCTTTTAAATCCATTAGCTGGATGTGAGAGTAAATTTTCTGCGGGATTTGTTGGTTTATTATTATTAGCAATTTTTTGGATAGTATTAGTTACTACTTTTGGAAATTATACTAAAAATGATTGGAAAGCTTTTAGTATAGGATACAGTGTTACTATTGGAGTTTTATTGTTAATGGCTGGAGGCGCATATTTATATCATAAAAGCAAAAATAAATAGCAATAATACTTCTACTGAGGTAAAATAGATTTTAATTCATCACGTATTTCTTCTCCATATTTTTCTAAATATTTTAGTGCGTCAGAACCACGTCGTATTTTTTCTCTCTCTTCATTGGCTCCACCGAGAATAGATGCTGTTTCTGTCTTTATTTTTTTAGTACAAGTAGTTAGGTAAATAAATACCACAACAACAATGAAAATCAATACTACATTTAACATCTGAATATATAAATGTAGATTAAGTTTTTACTATAAATTTAGTACCATCTATTTCATATGATAAATCTTCGTTGTATTTTGGCTTAATTTTTGTGCCACCATTATAAGATATACCAAGATTATTACTAATCATATATTCAGATATATTTAATCCGCCAATAGTGATGTCTACCAAGAAACGTCCGTATTTATCACAACCAGAGGTTTTTAAACGAACATTTTTATGCAGTATCATTGTCCGTAACTGGTCTCGTGCTATGATTGCAATTTGCTTCTCATTTGCATCACTTGTTCTCATTTCTGGACTATCGTAGCCATTAATTCTACATGCTATACGAACGTATTTATCGGTATCTGGTATAGTGGTAAAAATTTTACACGTATCACCGTCATAAACCGAATCGACATAACCATTTAACCACTCACCATCAAAAATATTTACTAAATCCGTCATTGGTCTATATATGAGTTATTTAAAATGCTTCAAAATATCGTTTAGACTAGGGTTACCAGACTCTTCTATTGCTTTTATGAGATTATCAGAGAGAGCGATAATTTTATCTTCTAGAGCTATATAGAGTTCATCAGATAACCCATATTTTACTAGAACTTCTTCTAGAGTCTTGTCTTGTTCTGAATTATTATAATTTGCTATCTTATTCTGTGCTTCTTTATGCATTATACATGATAGATGTTTGTAAAATTTGTCCCTATCAAATTTTATATAAATGTCGTTGTTATCTTTAATATTATTCATTGCCAAAGTACAATCAATATCTTCTATATCTTGCCCTCTAAACGATACTTCTAACCATCTTTGTCTATGACCTTTTTTTAAGACACTAATCAAATCTCTAATGGTAGATAACGGAGACAGCCCCCCATATTTGAATCTATATAGAAGTATAATTTCTAGTAAAAAAAATAGACAGAAAATAACCTAGCTGCGTCCCTTCAGCTAGGTTAAATTCCCTCACATGAGTACCGGTTGGGTTTAAGGTCTCCGGGTGAGACCACGTTACGCCACACACCCCAACAATACACCACAAGCACGCCACAAGCACGCCACAAGCACGCCACAAGCACGCCACAAGCACGCCACACTGGGTCCCCTTCACCACTCAAAAACTGCCTCCGAAAAACTTCCTCTGAAAATTGCCCCTCAAAAAGTGTGTGTGAAAAACTCTTTCTGAAAATCCGATGCCGCGCCTCATCGGGAAAAAGGGGGGGGGGGAAAGGAAAACCGATGCCGCAATCATCGGGCGGTGTTGCTGTAAGCAAGACACCTGAGCCTGTAACTAGCGAAGTAGGACGACGGTGCTGGGATGCACCGACCAACACTAGTTACTGCGGACGGGTCAAATAGGATTGTCGTCACCGGACCAATGGTCCATTTAGCGGTGTGGACAAAGGACAAGCTGGCTAACCATCAGCTCATTCTTTTCCCGACTAAACCTATCCAACCCGTTGTTGCCGAACTCGCTACTAGCGAGTCGGCACGGGCACCTGCGCCAGAACTGCCAGCGCCACTACTAGGAGCAGCAGCATGTTCACGGCGGGCACCTCCGCCACGTCCTCGACGGGCACCCCCTCCACCACGAAGTCGTCGACGGGCACCCCCTCCACCACGATTTCGTCGTCGCGGAAGCAATTGTTCGGCACCCCCCACGGCCACCCGGCCAGCTCGTCAAAGAAGCCCTCTTCGTACACCCACTCGCCCCCGGCCGCGTCCTCCTCCTCCTCCTCGACAAACACCTCCCACTCGTCCTCGTCGTCCTCCCACCCGTCTTCGGCTGGCATCTCCCAGTAAAGGGGGTCCCACCCGTCAGCGGCGGCGTCCTCGGCGGCGTCCTCGGCGTCCTCGTCCTCGGGAGCGTCAACGTCAGCGGCGTCCTCGGCGTCCTCGTCCTCGGCGGCGTCCTCGGGAGCGTCAACGCCGTCCCACGCGGCGGCGGCGTCCTCGGGAGCGTCAGCGGCGGCGACATGGGCGGACCACGCGGCGGACCACTCGTCGGCGTCTCCGTATAGGTAGGCCACCGCGAGACTCCTCCGAACGTAGTTCCTGACGGCGTTATGGGCGTCACCCCACTCGTCCTCGGGAGCGTCCTCGGGAGCGTCCTCGGGAGCGTCCTCGGGAGCGTCCTCGGGAGCGTCCTCGGGGGCGTCCTGGTCCTGGTCGGCGTCCTCCTCCTCGTCCTCCTCGTCCTCCTCGTCCTCCTCGTCCTGGTCCTGGTCCTGGTCGTTGCCGTAGTTCCAGCCGACGAAGCCCACGTCCGGGTCAAGGTGGTCCTGTATTTTCTCCGCCTCCTTCATGATCTCGCGCATCTCCTCACCTACGTCGTAGTCCGGGGAGTCGCTCAAGAGGTCCTTTAGATGCGCAACATCCATGACTACCTCCAGCAGGTCCACGGGGGGGTGCCCATCCAGCCCACCTCTGCAAAACTTCCCCCAGGTGTCCTTCAAGACGTTCACCTGCTCAGCGATAAGCCCATGGTTGTCCATGGTGACCTGCCGAGGACGATTCGAACTGTTTCCCTCTGAAGGCAAAAGTTGCAATAAAGTACAGAAACTGTAGCTTTAGAATCGTTGGTTATCATCAGTAAAGCATTAATCATTTTTTTGTTCAAAAAAATTGAATATTTTTTTATGACATAACTAATCGCTAAAATGGACCATTCTGTAGAGTTTGATATGATGCGTATCACGTCTATGGTGAATAGGTCCTCTATGATATTAAAAATACTCAATTTATCATTAGTCAGGGAATACGAATGCACCAAGGCTATAGCATATGCAGAAAAAATAGGTAAACAATCAGAAATACAAAATCTCATTAATAAAGAGAAAAAATTGATAAGTTATCGTAATTATTTAACTAGAGAATTAAATTGGCTCAAATCAGAAATTTGTAGCCTCAAGACCTCTATTAAAGCACAAATAGATGATATGCGTATATATTAAATTTTCCCCAAAACTACTCTATACATGCTATATTTGTAATTTATAGCATCACAGTTAGTCAAAATTAATGGCAGTTTAGTCATGATAAATTCAGTTTGAGTTTCATTTGGATTTGTATAATCAATCTCACTACTATTTGTTGCATACATTATTCCTGTTAGGGCTTTGTAATCAGGAATATTATGCACGCTTATATTCATGTTTCCCAATATTATATCTGGATTTTTGGCTTTTATTGCCATTAATTGCTGGATACGAACTTCTCTATTTTTGTCGCAGAAAAAGTGAGTATTACCTATTGAACCAAACATTGCCAATTCAGTTGCAATATATGTATTTTTTGTATCCGGATGTCTAAAATGTATATAATATCTTGACCTAGATAATTTAGGTTCTGGGAGTAATTCCTTTTCTAAAATATCAAGTGGTTTTGTGGATATTACTACCGTGTATAATCCAATGTAAGTATCTTTGATTTCAAAATCAGTTACAGATGTATATAATTTTGCATCGTTGACCTGCTTAATTAATTCCATTAAAGCATCGCGTTCTATACCATTTAGACATAAAAATTTAAGTTTAAATTTTGATATCAGTTCAATCGCCTGTTTCATAGCTTCTCTTCTACCAAAATGACTATTTATGGAAACAAAGTTATTAGTGCGCAATAAACCATAGTCATATGTGGGTGAACTCTTTACCGATGGTAGTAACATCTTTTTATAAAATTTATACGCTTTATGTGAGTCATTTTTTAGCGAATCAGTTAGAATAGCAAAATCTGCATATGGTAATAGGTATGAAGAGTCTATACCCCAGTTGACCCAATCGTATTGGTCCTTTGAATATCTTTCCAATAATTCAGTGTAATTATTTATGATTATTTCTAAATGCTGTATACCTGCTGGAATAGTAGGATTTCTTCTTTGCTTTGTATATGTTCCGTCATATCCAAGGAAACCAACAATGTACGACAACAGTATAGAAATGGGTATGTCATCCTCTCTAAGAAAAAATGTCAAATCGTTATTATAATCAACTACATCACAGTATACAAATGGAGGCGTTTGTTTTCCCTTCTTATCATCCATAAAAGATAAAGAAAGTATACCTTTTTTTAACTTATCTGCTACATCAGCAACTCGCTGCTCTAGTTTCGTATTTTGCATGTTATATTTGAAACTTATTATCCATTTCATGAATTTGTAAAAAGCGGTATTTTTAGTTTCCTTTTTACCAAATATAAATGGGTCAATAAAGGATTTAATTATTTTATTCATATTACTGCTATTATCTAGTATTAATAATTTTAGCTCCTTTTTGGTTTTAAATGTATGAATTCCTCCGCCATTATAGAAGAGGCTATAATAGGCAGCTACATATACATCAGCAAAATATCCACTACCTCGATAACCTGTATCTACTTCTGGTGGATAAAACCAAGGCATTCCCTTATATAATGTATATCCAGCAGGTAATGTTAATATTTCGTATCCGGCTTCATATTTTATGGCATTATTTGGTATCGGATATGGTCGGTCAATACATTTCTCTATACATATTTTTTTAAATATTTCCATTACTTTAGCCTTTGGGTCTATAATAGATGCTAATACCTCATAGTTTCTAAAGGATGTAGTATACCCTGTTAATGGATTTAATCTAACCTTTTTATCTCCAATTGTATACAATTTATCCACCAGAAATGGTAGTATTTCTTGTATATGTTTTTCTAGTATCTCTTTATCAGTAACTTCTTTCAAATCATTCATCGAGTATATTTTGTAGAATATATTATATCTTTCCTAATACTGGGCGATGGTCACTATATTTGTAATTTATTGCAGTTACATCAGTTAGTATCTCTGGTAATTTTGACATGATATAATCAGGTTGATTGTTAAATGCTGTTGTATTTTCGATGTTTCTGTTGTTCAGTGAATACATTAGTGCACCTAAAGATTGGAAATCTATTGAGTCATGCTGAGTAATATTTAGGTCTCCAAGAATATAGTCAGCATTTACTGTCTTTAAAGCAATTAGTTGCTTTATTCTAGCTTCTATATTTTTGTCACAAACCAGTAGTGATTTTCCAACACTATCGAAGATAGTTAGATGTGTATTTAGGATAGTTTTTCCGCTAAAATGTGGATGCTTAAAGTGTATATAATGCCGCTTTCCGCCAAGTTCAGGATGAGGCAGTAATTTATTGGCTAGTATCTCTATTTTTGCTGTAGAGATAACTACATTATGTGGTGCTGATTCAAACTCATCTCTTTCGAATTTACTAATAGATGTGAATAACCCCTTTCGTTCAGCTATTTCATTGAGCTTTTTATGATGTTCTGTCATCACTTCTTGAATGCAGATAAATTTCAATTTATACTTCTCGAATAACTGAAAAACAGCAGCTATAGCTTCTTCGGTACTATGTTTCAGGTTAATAGACCTAAATTTGTTAACATTTAGAGTACACATATCATAGTCAACTGAAGTTATAGTTTGTTCACGCATCTTTTTATAAAATTTATACATGCGGTAATTGTCATTTTTTCTACCAAAATCTCTAAAATTAAAGTCAAATTCTGTAGCAGGTAGTAAAAAGTCCTTGTCTATCTCCCAATTATTCCAGTCATATACATCAGTTATGTCACGTATTAGTTGTCCATCTTTTATCATCAAATTAATCTCAGAATGACGTTGTCCAACCCAAGAATAAATATTACTCTGCTGATGTGAATAAGTTCCATCATAACCTAAAATTTCTATAATATATGCCATAAATTTAGCTATCGGTATGTCTTCCTCATTGCGATAAACAGTAGTAGAAACCACTCCATTATTGCAGTGAATAGAAGGAAATGATACTACTGTTTCTACTGTTTTTCCTATAGATACTACATTTAGACCGTGTCTCAGCTTAATTTCTTTGATTCGTTCTTCAGTTGGCTTATTTTCAAGGTCATATTTAAACCTAATGATATCTCTTAAAAATATATAGAATTCCTTGTTTCTGGACTCAGGTTTTTTATCAATTATTGGGTCAATAAAATTGGCAATTATTTTGTTTAAGTTATCCTTATCTTCTAGAAATAGTAGTCTGAGCTCATTGGTAGTTTTATATGTCTCTATTCCACCTAATGTTGTTAATGTAAAGAAAGCTGCAGTTTGTACATCTGGATAGAAAGTATGCATTCCAGCAGGTTTATGTGTAATAGGATAAAACCAAGAGGCAGCTCGGTAAATATTAGTATCTTTCTTGAGTTTAATTATATTGTATCCTTTTACGTCTGCCGTTACTGATTTTTTAGGTATCGGTGGCATATCTTGTATACATTTTAAATCAACTAGCTTTTTAAACACAACAGCTATTTTTGTTTGTTTTCCTATCAGTTTCATTATAGTTTCATAGTTTTTAAAATATTGGGTTATACTAAATAATGGGTCTAATTTTACTATTTCTCCATTAAAGGTATGTAACTTATTAATAAATGCTGGTAATATTTCTGAATAAAATGGCACCACATTTTCTATAGGTAATTCTTCAAATTTCATAGTTATTTATATATAAAACAAAAGAAATATGTATGAGAATAAAGTTTGTTATAAAGATGGCGGCGTTTATTCGGTCAGAGATATCAAAAAAGGTGAAATAATATGCAACTTGCGTGGTCATTGTATTAGAGAACAAAATGAAAACGAATTTAGTTACTCGTCATTTCAAAAATTTATTGACCGTAAGTTGCCTCCTAAAACTATAAAATTTATAATATCACATATGGATTTAAAAATAGGCATTAGTGGTACAAATCATGTAATATATGGCTATAACCTCGAAGAACTCAAGAGAATGCGTCCACTGTTTTTAGGTAGCCTAATTCGTCACTCTGATGACTCAAACTGTCTCCTAATAAGCCAACTCACTATTAATCCAGATAGCAGTAGTGCTAATGGCTATTTTCGTGCTACTATTGATATTCCAAAAGATACCGAAATTTTTTATAAATATACTTACAATAAAAGTATCTCTACCGATGATAAAAAAATAGCGCTAACTGTACTTGAAAAAGATGACAATGATGTATATGAATATTTAAAGGAAATTATTGAAAAAAATAATTCATTAGTTACACTAATGGATGACTACTTTGATGTTATCTAACCGCTAATGAATCTTTAGTAATTAGCTCCGATGCCGATGACAAGGAACCATAAGGTGAAGCTATGATTATCTCAGGATTTATAGTTAAATCCTCTACGGGTGTGTCCAGTAGAGAAAAAATGATTTTTTTTCTCTAAAATATATCGTGATTGGATTACTATATTTTGAATAAATAGTATATTATTACATACATAATAATGGAGCAACGAGATGCTACGGCAGAATCGGAACCAGAAACAAAAATTGAGATGACAACCATGAATAAGTCAGAACGTGTGAAAAGATTAAAAGAACATTTGCTTCTTTCAAAGGTGAAGCACGAGGACCAAGTTATGAAACTTGCTACACTAAAAGATGCACACACATATTGTGTTATTCATAACGTATCACCACAACAATATGGTCCTCTTCTTGAAAGATTTATTCGAATAAAGTTTAACTATACCAAAAATAAAGCAGAAGAATGTAATGGTGATTGTTCTAAAGATGGGACGAATTCTGAGGTGAAAGTATCACTTGGAGGAGCAACACATACCAAGTTCAACTTTGTCCAAATTAGACCTTCCCACGATTGCGAAATTTATATTCTAACGGCATATAACCTATCTTCCGAGAATGTGGAATTAGAAGGCGAATTATATATCTTTAAAGTCTCAAAGGAAGAAATTAAAAAAATTATTCTTTCATTTGGTGGGTACGCCCATGGAACTATCAAAAAACTCGGCAAAATTACACCTGAATTATTAAACAATGAAAAAAATATAAATGAATATACTCTTCGCCCAACTATCAACGATGCTTGTTGGAAGGCATTAATGCCCTTCAGAATTTCTGAATCAGAGCTTTAATAATACGCTTCATTGTATAGCCTCACCAGATCCGCTTTTCCAATAGAGTTTTGTCTCGCTGTGTCGAGACTCAATGAGTAATTAAGTGCATTAAATCTTTCAATAAGGGTATCTTTGTTTATTTTTGTCTTGATCCAATGCCAACTTTTAGGACGTAGATTTTCAAGTCCTGTAACTACTATACGACCACACTTTCCTCCATAAGCAAGCATTGCAAAGTCTGCTCCATCTGGAGGTGTAGGTTGCCCTTTTTCATCTTTTGGACCAAATCCTAAGAATTCCCAATCTTTATGCGTTGTTGGAAGGTCAAAGACATCGCGTTTATCTTCTAACCTCTCCCATATTTGGAAACAACATTTCACCATCATAGGAGGATTAAATGAACATGGTTCCATAGGAATTTCTTCATCAAATACAAGATGAAAGTTCATGTTTAGCTTATTATGAATGCTTACTCTGCGAAATGTTCTCGGAACAATAAATGCTATTACATCAGACCACCTTGAAGCGTGATTGAAGAACTTAATTGCAAGAGAGCTTACCCTGCCAAATGGAGGATTACCAACAACGAGAATCTTACCAGTATCTCTTGGCGGAGAATATGTAAGAAAGTCCTGTTTGATAATATCTTCGTGCTCCGGAGAAATATCAATACCAATCTTTTTATCCACAGGAATTTTCGTAAGAAAACTACCATTTCCCGCACTTGGCTCTATCACCAGTCCCCAATCAGACCAGCTATAACGTGAGCCTATACTCGCTAAGCATTTTTCAGCTATTGAAGGAATGGTGTAGAATTTATCAAGTCCTGCTTCACGAACTGCTTCTGCTGTTGTCGTTGTCATTTGTGATATACAGTGGTTTAAGTAGCTATAATATAGAAATAATAATTCATTTTTATTGATTCATTGTTTACC
>JACCDW010636447.1_pt1 | contig 16175 bp, 9 predicted proteins | sample 7449781 | NCBI WGS metagenome assembly JACCDW01 (sample SAMN15323449, study PRJNA562643) | freshwater metagenome | isolation source: river surface water | place: USA:Blue River Watershed | collected 2017-08-18
AAGGGAAAGAGGCATTTATTCAAATTGGAGAGTACACAAACAAGTTTGGTGAGGTATTGCAAGTAGTTAATTTGAGTCAGATGATTAGCGACCTAGCATTAGAACGTGAGGATGGAACCTGGTTGGTATTGGGTGATGGGTTTCAGCATTTTAACATTTGGGGAGGAAGAACCAAGTTTGATTATGCCATTCCCGCTGGAAAGTATAAGGGTTTAAAGTTAAAAATGGGTTTGGATTACGATATTAATCATGGAGACCCAGCGGCTTGGCCTACCACGCATCCATTGAGCACAAATGTTACTAGTTTGCATTGGGGTTGGGCTGGTGGATATATATTCCAAGCCTTGGATGGACGATGGAAGAAAACGGGTGATGTTGATTTTACTAAGACATTTAGCTTTCATACTGCAACAGATAATTTCGTTCGAAATTTCTCCATGGCATATCCTACATCTGGTTCTGAAGTTTATTTTGAATTAAAAGAAGGTCAACAGTTGGTACTACCTTTGGAATATCATTTGGATCAGGTTTTGGGAAATCGCGAAATGGCCGCAGGCAGTGTTTCGCATAGTTCCGGGACCAACGAAGTAAAGTTAATGCAATCGTTGTTGGATGATATGACTAACAACAAGGCATTCCGTTTAGGTATAGTAGAATAAGTTATTGATTATGAAAGCATCGGTATTAGATTTAAGAAGGCTAGGTGGTTTGGTCTCACTGCTAATATTGTTGTTTTCTGTTAGTAGTTGCGAAGACAAACCTGTTGATCCCAATAAGCCGGTTTTTAAAACCACGTCCGTAGATCCGGCGAGTATTTTTGATAAGCGACTAGGACCAATTCCTATATTACCTGCAGATAATCCATTTACAGAGGAAGGGATTTCATTAGGTAGAATGTTGTTTTATGATCCTATCTTAAGTATAGATAGTACCATTAGTTGTGGAAGTTGTCATAAACAGGAATATGCTTTTGCCGATGGTCCAGTGGCATTGAGTAGGGGTGTATTTGGATTGGTTACCCACCGGAATACGCCTCCAATCTTTAATTTGGCATACAATAAAAAGTTTTTTTGGGATGCGAGGCAGAATACGTTGAGGGAGTTGGTATTTGAACCGATTCAGGCGCACAATGAAATGGCAATGACTTTGCCAATGTTAGACAGGCGGTTACGCCGGTCTCCTATGTACAAGGATGCATTCTTGAAGGCGTTTAATGCGGAGCCTAACGTGTTTGATATGAGTTTGGCCATGGAACAATTTTTATTGAGCATTGTAAGTTATCGCTCTCGCTTTAACGAGTTTTTCCCTGGTAAGTTTTCTAAATTAACTCCGGAAGAAGGTCAGGGTGCATTGTTGTTCAATGCGCTGGTAGACTTTGATTTAGATGGGAATGTAACGGGAGCAGATTGTTTCCACTGTCATGGTGATAATAAAGCCCAAATTCAAGATCCTACGTTTGGTGGAATAGCCAATAACGGTTTGGATTTGGTATTTACCGATAAAGGTTATGGTGGAATCACTGGAAGGGCTCAGGATATGGGTACCTTTAAAACTCCGTCATTATTGAATATCCAGGTAACAGGTCCGTATATGCACGATGGTCGATTTAAGACGTTGGATGAAGTAATTGATCACTACAGTGAAGGTGTGAAATTTAGTTCACCTAATTTAAATCCGATGATGTCGCACGAAGGCAAACACTTGAATTTAAAGCCAGCTCAGAAAGCAGCGTTAAAGGCATTTATGTTAAGTATGACAGATACGGCGTTCTTGAACGATCCTAGGTATTCGAATCCCTTTAAGAAGTAGGGAAAGCGGTAACATTTTGAAGAATAAGTAAATCAGCATCTTTGCAGAAGTAAGGTAAGCCGTGAAATTTTATTTTACGGTAGTGAGGGTTACAAACCGAAATACTGAATGAAGCGAAACAGTGGATGAAGCGAAACAGTGGACGAAGCGAAATATTGGACGATGTATTAATAACCGAGAATAGGGCTGAGCCAGCGTTCTGCGGTTTGGGTATCTTGCCCTTTTGCCGTTGCATAGGCTTCTACTTGGTCTTTCGCAATTTTACCTAATCCAAAATACTTGCTTTGTGGGTGGGCAAAATACCAACCGCTTACGCTGGCGGCGGGTAGCATGGCCATGGATTCCGTTAATGAAATTCCTGCGGTTTCTGTAGCTTTAAGGATTTGGAAAAGGGTTTCTTTTTCCGTATGATCTGGACAGGCTGGGTAACCCGGCGCAGGTCTTATCCCTTGGTATTTTTCGCGAATTAGATCTTCGTTGCTTATATTTTCTTCGGTAGCATATCCCCAAAATTCGGTTCGAATTTTTTGGTGTAATTTTTCAGCAAAACTTTCAGCTAATCGGTCGGCAATGGCTTTAGCCATAATGCTTTGGTAATCATCGTGGTCTGACTCAAATTTAGAAACAATTGCGTCCAAGCCAATTCCTGCAGTAACCGCAAAACCGCCGAGGTAATCAATGGCTTCATCAGCCAAGAAATCTACTAAACTTAGGTTGGGAATACCTCCTGCCATTTTCCTTTGCTGTCTAAGAAAATGAAAATGTTCTAAGGAATTCACTTGGTTTTGGGCATCTTCCACAGAAGGATATAGGATACAAGATTCACCGGATTTACGCGTTGGCAAAATGAACCATGCGCCTTTTGCCTTTAACGAATTATCTGCAGCAATGGTCTTTAGCAATGCTTGTGCGTCTGTTAACAATTTTTTTGCTTCAACACCTACAATCTCATCGTCCAGAATTGCAGGATATTGACCAGCTAATTCCCAAGTTTGAAAGAAGGGTGTCCAATCAATTGTCTCAATTAACTCACGGATGGATAGTTCAATAGGGAAGATACCAGTAGTTTTTGGTGTAACAATAGTTCCATCGTGAACCCAGCGATTTTCTTGGGCTTCGGTAAAGGATATTAGATCTTTGGCACTTTGTCTTTTGGCATGATTTTCAGCCAACAATTGGTATTCTTCTCGGATTTGTTGTTGGTATGTTGCGCTGTTTTCATCGCTCAACAAATTACTAACTACGGGTACGGAACGCGAAGCATCCAGTACGTGAATGGCCGGGAATTGGTATTCAGGGGCAATTTTAACGGCAGTGTGCATTCGGCTGGTAGTAGCCCCGCCGATTAACAACGGTATTTTCATTCCACGACGTTGCATCTCTTTTGCCACAAATACCATTTCGTCTAATGAAGGGGTAATTAATCCAGAAAGACCAATTACATCTGCACCCCAGGTATTGGCTTCTTCTAATATTTTATCGGCCGAAACCATTACACCTAAGTCTTTGATTTCGTAATTGTTACATGCTAAAACTACACCAACAATATTTTTACCGATGTCGTGAACATCACCTTTTACAGTAGCTAATAATACTTTTCCTTGTGCTTTTGCATTAGGATTGGCTGCTTTTTGCGCTTCTAAATACGGTTGTAAGTAGGCGACAGACTTTTTCATAACTCGGGCACTTTTCACCACCTGAGGTAAGAACATTTTACCGGCACCAAACAAATCTCCCACGTGATTCATTCCGTCCATTAATGGACCTTCAATTACTTTAAGGGGTTCACCGTATTTGGCTCTGGCTTCTTCGGTATCGGCATCAATATACTCTGTAATGCCCTTTATTAGAGAATAACTGAGTCGCTCTTCTACGGAGGTATTTCGCCATGCTTGAGTTTCTTCAACTTTTTCTTCTTTTTTACCTTTAACCGTTTCGGCAAATGAAACCAATCTCTCGGTAGCATCTTCTCTGCGATTAAGTAAAACGTCTTCTACACGATCGAGGAGTTCTTTGGGAATCTCGTCATAGACTTCGATCATTCCCGCATTAACGATACCCATGTCTAAGCCGGCTTGGATAGCATGGTATAGGAAGGCGGAGTGCATGGCTTCACGCACGCGATCATTTCCGCGGAACGAGAATGAGATATTGGAAATTCCACCGCTGACACGGGCGCCGGGTAGATTGTTTTTAATCCATCGGGTGGCTTCAATAAAATCTACAGCGTAATTGTTATGTTCATCAATACCGGTGGCAACAGTAAGAATATTTGGATCGAAAATGATGTCGTTGGCTGGAAATCCGATGCTAATCAATAAGTCGTAAGAACGTTTACATACTTCGATTTTACGTTGATAATTATCGGCTTGACCGGTTTCATCAAAAGCCATTACAACCACTGCAGCACCGTAACGATGTACTTTTTTTGCCTTTTCAATGAACGCTTGTTCACCGTCTTTTAACGAAATTGAATTTACAATTCCTTTTCCTTGTAAGCATTTCAGTCCAGCTTCGATTACTTCCCATTTGCTTGAATCGATCATCACCGGAACTCGAGAAATATCAGGTTCTGAAGCAATAAGATTCAAGAAAACGGTCATGGCTTCTTTGGAATCCAACATTCCTTCGTCCATGTTTATATCGATAACTTGAGCTCCATTTTCCACCTGTTGGCGGGCTACGTCGAGTGCTCCGTTAAAGTCGCCAGAAAGGATAAGCTTTGCGAATTTTTTACTTCCAGTAACATTGGTACGTTCTCCGATATTTACGAAGTTTACGGAAGGCGTAACCACGAATGGTTCAAGTCCGCTAAGAAAAAGATAGTTTTGGTTCACCGTAAATTGTTGGATTAACGTAGGCTAGGGTATTTGCTGGGGTTGGCTTCATGCATCATACCGTACAACGCTTCAAACACGGAATCTACGGATGGTTTGGAGAAATAATCCCCGTCGGAACCGTAAGCGGGTCTGTGTTCTTTCGCTGCGATGGTAAGCGGTTGAGCATCAAGGTATTTGTAACCGCCCTGAACTTCCAATACTTGTTGCATCATGTACGAGGTGGCACCACCTGGCACATCTTCGTCTAAGAAAGCAATGCGATTGGTTGATTTCAGGTGCTCAACAATGGTATGATTAATATCGAAAGGTAAAAGAGTTTGTACGTCGATTAATTCTACTCGAATACCGTGATTTGCTAGTAATTCGATGGCTTCTTGTGCAATTCGAACGCAAGAACCGTAGGTAACCAAGGTTATGTCCTCACCAAATTTCAGCACTTCAGGTACGCCTAAGGGTACGGTAAACTCGCCGATGTTGGTTGGCATTTTTTCTTTAATTCGGTAACCGTTTAAACATTCTACAACCAAAGCGGGTTCGTCTGAACGGAGGAGTGTGTTGTACATACCCGCAGCTTGAGTCATGTTTCTTGGAACGCAAACATGCATTCCACGAACTGCATGAATAATCATTCCCATGGGGCTTCCGCTATGCCAGATACCTTCTAAACGGTGTCCACGCGTACGGATGATAATGGGTGATTTCTGTCCGCCTTTAGTACGGTACTGCATGGTAGCAATATCGTCGCTCATGGGTTCAAGCGCGTACAACAAATAATCTAAATATTGAATTTCGGCAATGGGGCGTAAACCACGCATTGCCGCGCCGATTCCTTCTCCGATGATACTCCATTCGCGGATTCCTTTGTCTGTAACGCGTAGTTCTCCGTATTTTTCTTGCATTCCAGAGAAACCTTGGTTTACGTCGCCAATTTTTCCAACGTCTTCTCCAAAAGCAAATACTCGAGGATCGCGCTCCAAGTTGGCATCGAAACAAGCCCTAACTACTTGGTAGCCATCAACAATTTCATCGGAATATTGAGCAGGCACTTCAGGCACGCTAAACACGCTACCGGAGCCTTGAGAGTAAACATGACTGTTATATCGATCGCCGTTTAAGCTTTCAAATGCTTGTAACGCTTCAACTAAGGATTGTTTTTTATCGGCTGATATGGAAGCACAACCGCGTAATGCCTTGTGCAAAGCGTTGCCAATATCTCTGCGAAGCGGTTCTGAAATTTGCTGTAATTGCGCTGCAATTTCATTTAATAAATTGCTTTCAACCCCTTGATTAGCAAGTTCCGTTAGGGTAGAAACGGCATTTGCTACTTCTTGCTTGATTGGCGTAATGTAGGCTTGCCAGGCTTCTTTTTGCGAATTTTTAACGTAATTTAAAGCGTTATTTTCTAACGTATCTAAATCTTCCGCTGTAGCAAAACCTTGTTCTTCAATCCACATGCGCATTTGCTTCACACAATCGAAATCAATTTCCCATTGTAAGCGTTCTTTCGACTTATATCGTTCGTGAGAACCGCTAGTAGAGTGACCTTGGGGCTGATTTACTTCATAAACATGGACTAAAACGGGCGTATGCTTTTCACGACAAACATCTGCTGCTTTTTTGTAGGTTGCAACCAATTCTGGATAGTTCCAGCCACGTGCTTTAAAAATCTCTAATGCTTGTCCCTCTTCGTTCGTTTGAAAACCCGCCATTAGGGCAGAGATATTTTCTTTAGCCGTTTGATATTTTGCGGGTACAGAAATTCCATAACCATCGTCCCAAACACTCATTAGTAAAGGCACTTGCATTACGGATGCAGCATTCATTACTTCCCAAAAAACACCTTCGGAAGTAGAGGCATTACCAATAGTACCAAAAGCAATCTCGTTCCCTTTATTCGAGAACTGATTAAATGCATGTAAATCCGAATTTTCGCGGTATAATTTCGATGCCACGGCTAACCCTAACAATCGGGGCATTTGCCCAGCAGTAGGGGATATATCGGCACTGGAATTATATCGGTCTGTTTGCGGTAGCCATTCGCCTTGATTGTCTAATAAGCGTGTAGCGAAATGCCCATTCATGCATCGACCCCCGGTTGCCGGTTCCTCTTGGATGTCTGGATTAGCATAAAGTTGCGCAAAAAATTCTTTTACATTGCTTATTTCTTTAGCGAACATAAAGGTTTGGTCGCGGTAATAACCGCTTCTCCAATCGCCCTTTTCAAAAACTTTAGCCATAGCTAACTGAGCTACTTCTTTGCCATCGCCGAAAATTCCAAATTTTGCTTTACCGGTCAATACTTCCTTTCGGCCAATAAGGCTGGCATGTCGGCTTTCAAAAGCAATTCGATAATCGTTCAGGATCTCTTTAACAAATTCTTCCTTACTTAGTTCGGCAGTTTTTACACTGGTTTGCATGCGACTGCAAAGATACGGGTTTCGTTGAACATGCTATTTGCTACGATTAGGATAACTTTTATGAATTAAATAGGAATTTATTTACCGGTTTTGCTCAGTAGATTTGCGGAATGTCCACTTTCGAATTAATCTCACCTTTTCAGCCAACGGGAGATCAGCCAATGGCCATTCAAAAATTGGTAGAGGGAATGAATTCGGGCGTTCAAGCTCAGACTTTACTGGGGGTTACGGGCAGTGGTAAGACATTTACAGTAGCGAATGTAATTGCGCAAACGCAACGTCCCACATTGGTGTTAAGTCACAATAAAACGTTGGTCTCTCAATTGTACGGTGAATTCAAGCAGTTTTTTCCGAACAATGCGGTGGAATATTTTGTAAGTTATTACGATTATTACCAGCCGGAAGCCTACATACCTACAACCAATACGTACATCGAGAAGGACTTAAATATTAATGATGAAATCGAGAAATTACGATTGCGCACGATTTCAAGTTTGCTCAGTGGCCGAAGGGATGTAATTGTGGTGGCCAGCGTAAGTTGTATTTACGGTGCTGGAAACCCCGCGGATTATGAAAATACTATTATTCGATTTAGTGTAGGAGATACGTTGTCTAGAAATCAATTGTTATATCGATTGGTGGAGAGTCTTTATAGCAGAACTACCGCGGATTTTCTTCGGGGTACTTTTCGAGTAAAAGGCGATACAGTGGATGTGCATTTGGCGTACAATGACTTTGCCTATCGAATATCGTTTTTTGGTGATGAAATTGAAGAAATATACAGTTTTGAGCCAGAGAGTGGTAAAAAAATAGAGAATTTAACCCATGCTGCCATTTATCCGGCGAACTTGTATGTGAGTCCGCGCGATCGGTTAAAAGAGATTATTTACCAGATTCAGGATGATTTGATGGAGCAGATGGAGTGGTTTCAGAAGCAGGGTAGATTTTTAGAAGCAAAGCGATTGGAAGAACGGGTGAATTTCGATTTAGAAATGATTCGAGAATTGGGATACTGTAATGGAATCGAAAATTATTCGCGGTATTTTGATCGGAGAAAACCAGGGGATCGACCTTTTTGCTTGTTGGATTATTTTCCAAAGGATTTTTTGCTTGTAGTAGACGAATCCCACGTTTCTATGCCTCAAATACGGGCGATGTACGCTGGGGATAGAAGCAGAAAAGTGAATTTGGTGGATTTTGGTTTTCGATTACCTGCTGCTTTGGACAATCGCCCCTTACAGTTTGATGAATTTTATGGAGCAGTAAATCAGGTAATTTATGTGAGTGCCACCCCAGCGGACTACGAAATCAAGGAAAGTGAAGGTGTAGTGGTGGAGCAGCTAATTCGACCCACAGGATTGTTGGATCCCATCATTGAAGTGCGGCCTTTGGAGAATCAAGTGGATGATTTGATTGAGGAGATTGAAAATCGAATCAAGATGGGTGATAGGGTTTTGGTTACTACCCTTACCAAGCGTATGGCCGAAGAGTTAACTAAGTATTTATTGAGGTTAAGCATAAAAGTAGATTACATTCACAGCGAGGTTAAAACGTTAGACCGGGTGGAGATATTAAGAAATTTGCGGCTGGGATCCATTGACGTTTTAGTGGGTGTGAACTTATTACGAGAGGGCTTAGACCTGCCTGAGGTTAGTTTGGTGGCCATCATGGATGCCGATAAAGAAGGGTTCCTACGCTCACAAACTTCTTTGGTACAAACCATTGGAAGGGCCGCTCGAAACGATAGGGGTTTAGTAATCATGTATGCCGATAAAATTACCGAAAGCATGCGGTTAACCATTGAAGAAACCAATCGTAGAAGAGCTAAGCAAGAAGATTACAATAAATTACACGGTATTACACCCACTACGGTGCGGAAGAGTAAGGATGAAATATTCCGACAAACGTCGGTGGCCGATGCTAAATCGGGTGATGTTGACTTGCATGTACACGGGAGCTATGAGGTAACCATGCCTGAAGTAGGATTGGCCGCCGATCCGATTATAAACTACATGGATAAAGATTCATTAAAGAAGGCTATCGCCAGGACAGAAAAAGACATGTTGCGTGCTGCCAAGGAGATGGAATATATGGAGGCTGCTCGTTTACGAGATGAACTGGAAGTGCTTAGAAATAAGCTAGCCGAGGCAACTTAGTTTATTCCGGAATCAGAATAGTTTCTCTCACCACAGCACTCATACAAAATAGACCGCCCAGTGTGTTTTTAGGGTTTTTATTTACAGCGATAATGTTAGAAAAGATGTTTGCTGGAGGCGTAGCAAACAGTCCGCCGTTTTGATTTTCGTTTCTAACTAGATTAAACCAGCCGTAGGCAATTGCGCTGATGGAGTGAATTTCTAAGCGAACAGTTTCGTCTTTTTTAAACGATCGAAGGAAGTCGTTAACACCGGAATATCGGATAGGGTAAATAAATAATTCACCGTCTACATCGGTTGAGGTATTTCCCATATCCGCTGAAATATTTAATTGATCGATACTGCTTAGAAAAGTATCGTTTCTAAAAGTTTTTATCCAGTAGAAATCCCCTTTACCAAATGCATCTTTGGCCATTAATTCTACGTAGTACCCGGTAGTGTTGAATGGTGGGCCATTACCTTCCACATCTACTAAGCGAATAGAATCGATGGTGGCGGTGCGAGCTAAATTGCAGAAGCTTGCTAGGGTATCGCCATCCACTAAAATGAAAAGTGCGTAATCGTGTCCAACGGTGAAGGTATCACCAGTGGAGGGATTAGGAGTGAATTGATATTTCCCTTTTTCGGTATGCTGAAAAAAGAATGGTTTACCAGCAGTGGTATCAAACAGCAATACTTGTGCATTTGTAACGGCGGGTGCTGTATTGGTATCGAAGTAATTTACGGCTCTGGATAAGGTGATTGTCTGTGTTTGAGGTAGATTATTGATAAATGCATCCACCACTAATTTGGGATTGTTGTAATCTACGTTTACTTTTATTTCGTCTTCGCAACCCGTTTGAAAAAGTGCTAAACCTGCCAAAACAGAGGTTAAAATCAAGGATTTAAGGTTCATGTTAAATGGATATTTTAGCATTGGATTAGAACTTGAAATTATAGGAGATTGCAGGAACAATACTTCCAATTACGCTATATCGCACAGCGGCATTGTAGTTTTTATCTTGAAAATTAGTAGCAAAATATATGCTGAATGGATTACGTCGATTGTAAGTGTTATAGGTAGAAAAAACCCAATAGCTTTCCCATTTCGGATTCTTTTTTCTATAATAAGTAAAGGACAAATCTAAGCGATGGTAGTCTGGGTTTCTTACATTGTTTCTTGCATTACTACCGGCATCGGGAACAGTGTATCCTTGAACTTTATATTGACCGGTATAAAAGGTTGTTGGTGTTCCAGAACTAAAAATGAAATTAGCGGCGAATTCCCAACGGAGGTTGATTTTGTATTGAACCACCACGGCTAAGTTGTGTAGTCTATCAAAACGATTGGCATACCAGTTATTGTCGTTGATGCCTACTACTTTTCGCTCTGATCTTGACAATGTGTAGCTGACCCAACCGGTTAAATCTCCGCCAGACTTTTTAACGTAACACTCTAATCCATAGGCTCTTCCAACACCAGTAAGTAAGTCGGCTTCTAAGAATTCATTTAGAAGCAAGTTAGCTCCATCTATGTAATCCACCTGATTTTGCAATGATTTGTAATACGATTCTATGCTGGTTTCTAGAGTGGAGTTTTTGCCAAAATTGCGAAAGTATCCCAAAGAAACTTGATCGGCGATTTCGGGTTTGATGTTATTGGTTGTAGGTTGCCATACGTCGAACGGCACGCTGGCGGCGGTATTGGAGATCAAATGTAGGTTTTGGACCATTCTATTATACCCCCCTTTGATAGAGTGGGTTTTGCCGGTTTGCCATTTAAAGCTTAGTCTAGGTTCAGGATAAATATAATTAGCAACCACCTCACCTCGTTGGGTAGAATAAGTAGAATCCAAGATTCCTTGTTTTCCCGGTTCACGGTTATATAAGTATACTTTTCCGGGTCCTAAATAGGCGAACTGGGAAAGTCGCATTCCCGCTCGAACTGAAAATTTGCCGTTACTATTCCAATCATTTGAAACATAAACGGCGTTTTCGAATCCAAATCTATCGGGGAGTCCAAAACGAATATTTAGGGTTGCTGAGGTAGCTCTTGCATCTCCTGGAATGAATCGATAGTAGGTAGATTGTAATCCGAAGTTGGCAGTATTTTTAGGATTAATGCTGTAAGTGAAATCGGCTTTCACGGAATTATTAACAATGTAACTTTGCCAATTGAAGGTTACATCTCGGTTGGTGAACTCCAAGTTGTAGCGATAACGAGAGTAGTAATAAGTAAAATTAGAAAATAGTTTACTATTAAAAACGTGATTCCATCTACCTGTTACCGTTGAATTACCCCATTTTACTCCAAACAATCCGGCTGCTTTAAACACATCGTCACCAATGTAACTGGATATAAAGAAGTTGTCTTTGCCTTTGCTGTAATTGAATTTGGTTGTTAAGTCGTAAAAATAAAATTGAGATCCTGCTAAATCGTCATTTAAAAAGGGTTTTGCCAAATAGTCTATGTAGGATCTTCTGCCTGAAACTAAGAAACTTGATTTTGCGGGATTTTTTCTATTTTTTGTAAGGGATTTTAACCCTTTATTTTCGGGAAGTGCGAGCGGACCCTCAAGGGTAAGACGTGAAAAAATAGTACCAATTCCACCGCTTCCTGCTAACCGACTTCTGTTGCCATCCCTAGTTTTTACATCCAAAGTAGAACTAAGTCTTCCGCCGTATTGAGAAGGAATTCCGCCTTTTACTAATTCTACATCTTTAACTGCGTCTGGATTAAAAATTGAGAAAAATCCAAATAAGTGTGCGGAATTGAAAACTGGTGCTTCGTCCATTAAGACTAGATTTTGGTCTATTCCTCCACCGCGCACATTGAATCCGGAAGCACCTTCTCCCACGGTGGTTACCCCGGGCAGTAATTGTACGCTGCGGATAACGTCAGGTTCTCCCAATAATGCGGGGATTTTTTTAATGGTTTGACCGTTAATGGATTGCACGGAAACGTCCAAAGATTTTACGTTGTTATTGCGTTTTGCTGTAATTTCAATGGCCTTCATTGCGTTGCTTTCAACGGGCAGATTGAAATTAATTTCCTTGGATTCGGTAAGTGTCACAAAGCGCACATAATCTTGGTATCCGTTGGAGGATACAACCAACTTCCAATCGCCCGGCTTTAGGCTTAAACTGTAAAAACCGTAGGAGTTGGTAATTGCTTTTTGTGCGGGCGAAACTTTTACGGTATTGTTGTTGGGCAATGCCGAACTTGATGCACCGGGTTTACTACTGGGGCTATTTGGGGTTGCGGTAATTTCTGCTTTCGAGATAGTTTCTTGAGAAATACTATCTCTTACATATCCCGATATTGTAGCAACTTGGGCATTTAACTGTAAGGGAAGTAAAACACTAATAATAATAACAAAAAATAAGCGATACATTCTGGGCTGCAAAGGTAATTGAGTAAGTAACCATAAACCGACGAAATCGTTTGAATATGTTGCAAAAACGACTAATGATTACATGGTTATTTTTCAATTAAGAGCTGAAATTGATTTGAATGGGGATGTTTTTAATTTGTTTGTTGTTTTTAAGGGCGATGAATGGGTGGTTGTCCAAGTTGGTGGAGTAGGGATTTTATCAGAAAGATAACCAAAGAAAAAGGCTGTCTTCCGGTGAAAACAGCCTTTTATATGAATAAATTAATGGTAGTATTTGAAAAAATCCTAGGAGTCTTGTTTCATTCTGCAATACTAATTGGACCTCTGATTAGGGTCTATCTTTCATTGCAACGAAGGGTCTAGGTGTTTCGCCGGTGTAAATCTGGCGAGGTCTTGCGATAGGTTGTTTTTCTTTTCGCATTTCTTGCCACTGAGAAATCCAACCTGGAAGACGACCCATAGAGAATAATACGGTAAAGAAATCGGTAGGGAAGCCCATAGCTCGGTAAATAATTCCTGAGTAGAAGTCTACGTTCGGGAATAATTTTCTATCTACGAAATAGGGATCGGTTAATGCCGCTTCCTCTAATTCTTTCGCAATTTCTAATACGGGATCATTAACACCTAGTTTCGCTAAAACATCGTCACATGCTTTTTTGATGATTTTTGCTCTTGGATCGAAGTTTTTATATACTCTGTGTCCAAATCCCATTAATCGGAATGGATCGTTTTTATCTTTTGCTTTTGCTATGTATTTCTTAACATCGCCACCGTCGTTTTTAATGTCTTCTAGCATTTCTAACACTTCCTGGTTGGCACCGCCATGCAAGGGGCCCCATAATGCCGAGATACCAGCGGAAATACTAGAGTATAGGTTAGCTTGAGAACTACCAACAACACGCACTGTACTTGCGCTACAGTTTTGTTCGTGATCTGCGTGAAGAATTAATAATTTATTCATTGCATCAACCAACACAGGATCTGGCTCATAATCAGGCATGGTAACTTGACCAAAAGTCATATTCAAATAGTTGGTTACATAATCCAAGTTATTGTTAGGATGAACGGTAGGATGACCATTGCGTTTTTTGAATATCATGGCGCAAATGGTTGGCATCTTCGCCATTAAACGCAGGATAGTTCTGTTGATAGCATCTTCAGATCGATGAGGATTTAAAGCCTTTGGATAGTATAAACCCAGCGCAGCTACCATGGAAGAAAGTTGACCCATAGGGTGACTTCCAGTAGGGAATGCTTTGAACATAGACTCTAACCCTTCGTTGATTAGAGTATGTTCTTTAATATCATTTTCAAATGCTGCGAATTCTGTGGCATTTGGGAGTTTTCCGTAAAGTAATAAATAAGAAACTTCTAGAAAACTTGCATTCGCCGCTAAGTCTTCGATAGAATATCCGCGGTGATGCAAAATGCCTTCTTCGCCATCCAAGAAGGTAATGGCCGATGTTGTTGAACCCGTATTTTTAAATCCAATATCTAAAGTAATATGACCCGTAAGATCTCTTAACTTGCTGATATCTATTGCTTTTTCTCCTTCTGAACCGGTGATTACGGGGAAGTGGTACTCTTTTCCTTCTACGATTAGGGTTACATTTTCTGACATATACTCTTGAAATGAATTTTTTCGGGCAGCGCGAAGTTACCAAATTGGGCTTGATAAATCAAATTAGCCTTTGGTTAAGTTGCGTTTAATTAAGTAACACGCAAATGCAGAAAAAGTTGAAGGAATTGCCTAAAATTATGCCGTGCAGATATGAAAAATAATCAATGCACAATAAACGAGATTAGGGTGCTTGTAAGGCTTGAATCCCTTTGGCGGTTAACTGAAATTTGGTATTAAGAAAAGCATCGGCATCAAACATGGATAGATTTTTCAGTGGACCATTTGTAGCTTTAATAAATCGGTGATGATGTAGGTTTCGGATGATATCACGGACAACGAAAGAAGATAATTTTGTTTCTTCTGCAACTATCTGGGGTGTTTCTGGATGCAGTAAGCAAGAGAGCACCAATTTTTCGTCGGCGAGAATTTCAATCATGGCCTAAATCAATCCAATTTTTCAGGACGCATTTGGGGGAAGAACAATACTTCCTGTATGCTCACTTGGTTGGTAAGCATCATGGTAAGTCTGTCTATTCCAATTCCCAAACCGGAGCAAGGTGGCATGGCATATTCCAATGAGCGCACGAAATCGTGATCATAGGCCATGGCTTCTTCGTCTCCACGCGCGGCCAATTTTAATTGATCTTCAAATCGTTCGCGCTGATCGATGGGGTCGTTTAATTCCGAGTAGGCGTTGGCAATTTCTTTACCATTAACAAACAGTTCGAAGCGTTCTACCAATCCGGGCTTTGAACGATGTTTTTTGGTTAGCGGGCTCATTTCCACGGGATAATCCGTGATAAACGTTGGTTGAATTAAGTTGGATTCTACGCATGCGCCAAATATTTCATCGATAAGTTTGGCCGATCCCATTTGGGTAGTTACTTCACAGCCAACAGATTTAGCAAACGCACCTAATTCCGCTTCGGTTTTACCCTCAATGGAGAACCCGGCGTATTTCTCGATTGCTTCTGCCATGGTGTATCGCTGATAGGGTCGAGCAAATGATATCGTATGTTCACCTACGGTAACCGATGAGTTTCCTGTTACATCCACAGCGCACTTTTCCAGCATTTCTTCCACGAAATCCATCATCCAGAAGTAATCTGTGTAGGCAACGTAAATCTCCAAACCTGTAAATTCTGGATTGTGCGTTCTATCAATCCCCTCGTTTCTAAAGTTTTTGGCAAACTCGTACACGCCGTCAAACCCACCCACGATTAAACGCTTTAAGTAAAGTTCATTGGCAATTCTTAAATATAAAGGAATATCCAAGGCATTGTGGTGTGTTATGAAAGGCCTCGCAGCGGCGCCACCGTGAATGCTCTGCAAAATTGGTGTCTCCACTTCCAAGTAACCTTTAGCGTTGAAGGTGTTGCGTAGGCTGCTAACTACCTTAGTGCGCTTGATAAAGGTCTCTTTGATTTGGGGATTAACGATCAAATCCACGTAACGCATGCGGTAACGGGCTTCTGGATCTGTAAAGGCGTCGTACACGTTTCCATCGGCATCCTGTTTAGGCAGAGGCAATGGATTTAAGCACTTCGATAGCAATTTCAATCCCGTAGCGTGGATAGAAATTTCACCCGTTTGGGTGGTGAAAACATGGCCGGTTATTCCGATAATATCTCCAATATCCAACAATTTCTTGAAAACGGTGTTGTAAAATTCTTTGTCTTCACCGGGACACAATTCATCTCGATTTACGTAGACTTGAATTCTTCCAGAGGAGTCTTGTATATCGGCAAATGCAGCTTTTCCCATGATTCTTCGGGTCATTAATCGACCGGCAACAACCACCTGTTTCCATTTATCACCTTCGGGATTAGAGGGATAATGGGCGCGGATATCAGCAGCCAAAGTATCCACGGGGAATAGTTCCGCGGGATATGGATCGATACCTAAATCGCGAAGTTGTTGTAGCGATTGTCTGCGAAGCAGTTGTTGTTCGTTGAGCG
>JACCDW011769727.1_pt1 | contig 16173 bp, 18 predicted proteins | sample 7449781 | NCBI WGS metagenome assembly JACCDW01 (sample SAMN15323449, study PRJNA562643) | freshwater metagenome | isolation source: river surface water | place: USA:Blue River Watershed | collected 2017-08-18
AAGATCGCCACCGCGCGCTTCTTTGCCGACCATTACCTGTCGACGGCGACCGGATCGCGCGATGCCATCGTCGAGGGCAGCGCGGGTGTGCTGGCGCTGACGGAAGAGCAGTTCTGATGTGGTCGGATGGCCGGCCCGGGTGCCGGCCATTTCCCGGGGATTGAACCGGTCGACGCTGCAGGCTTCGGTTTGGTCGCCTGGTCGCAAGCTCAACCGTAGGCGCCGCCCGTCAGCATCAGGTCGAACGCCCGTGCGATCACGGTCAGCAGCAGCGTCGCGCCATAGAACAGGTTGGCGACCATCAGTGCCGCGACCGGCCAGCGCGAGTCGGATGGCTCGCCGGAGCCGGCATTCCAGGTCGCGTCCCATTTTTCATCCGGCATCAGCCCGATCACGAAGGTTTCGATGCTGGCCACCAGCGCCGACAGCACCAGCGGCGCCGCGGTGATCAGCAACGGCTGGCCGGGCAGCGCCAGCAGCAGTACCACGGTCGCCGGCAGGCTGGCAAAATGCAGCCAGCCCCAGCGGTCGCGCAGCCCGTTCAGATAGAAGCGGTGCAGGCCGATGGCGCCCAGCAGGAAGGAAATCAGCGCGGCGAGGGTTTTGTTCTTGTGGCGGGAAGTCATGTTCAGGGGCGTGGATCCATGCGGGTTCGCAGGCGGATCGCGTACCCGGATGGCAAGATTTGCAAAGCCGCCAGTGTGCCGCAGCGCGGGCCCGGCTGCAAACCCGGAAGCCCGACTTGTTGCCCGGTAGTGAAAACCGTTATAATCACGGACTTTTCCGCGTCCGAACCCATTTTTTCGAGAAGATCATGGTCGTAATTCGTCTTTCCCGTGGCGGCTCCAAGAAGCGCCCGTTCTACAACATCGTTGCCACCGATTCCCGCAGCCGTCGTGACGGCCGCTTCATCGAGCGCATCGGCTTCTACAACCCGATCGCTTCCGGCGCTGCCGAAGGCTTCAGCATCAAGCAGGATCGTCTGGCCCACTGGCAAGGCGTTGGCGCGCAACTGTCGCCGACCGTCGAGCGCCTGGTGAAGGCTGCTGCCAAGAAGGCTGCCTAATTTGGCTTCTGGCAGTACTTCGGGAGCCCCGCTTCCCGACGACCTGGTGCTGGTCGCGCATGTCACCGGCGCCTATGGCATTACCGGATGGATCAGGCTGAGGCCGTATTCGTCCGACGCCGACGCGCTGCTGCATGCGAAGACCTGGTGGCTGGACAAGCCCGAACTGCATGACGTTGACGTGATGCAGGTGCGCACGCAGGGTGAAGATGTCGTCGCCCGCATCATGGGCATCGAAAGCCGGAACGCTGCGGAAGATTTGCGCGGCGCGACGGTCCAAATCCGGCGCGCACATTTCCCGCCGCTGGACGACAACGAGTTCTACTGGATCGACCTGATCGGCCATGACGTCGTCAACCTCGCCGGCGAAGCGCTCGGCAAGGTCACCGGCCTGATGGACAACGGCGCGCACCCGATTCTGCGGGTCGAGGTTCCGGCGCAGGGCGCGGACAAGGCGCAGGAATTGCTGATACCGTTCGTCGATCGCTTCGTGCCCGGGGTCGACCAGACAGCTAAAGTGATTACCGTCGACTGGGAAAAGGATTTCTGACCAGCCCGACGTACAGCAGGAGGGAAGATGCAGTTTGATGTCATCACGCTCTTCCCGGAAATGTTCAGCGCACTGACCGCATCGGGCATCACGCGGCGCGCGTTCGAACAGAAGCGGTGCGAGCTGTCCCTGTGGAATCCGCGCGATTTCACCAGCGACAATCACCGGACCGTGGACGACCGGCCTTACGGCGGCGGCCCCGGCATGGTGATGATGGCCGCGCCGCTGGAAAGCGCGATCGTCGCCGCGCGCGCGAGGCAGCAGCAGGCAGGCTTGCCGCAACCGCGCACGATCTACCTGTCGCCGCAGGGCGCGCCGCTGGATCACCGCAAGGCGGTGCAGCTGGCGACCGAACCGGGTCTGGTGCTGCTGTGCGGCCGCTATGAAGCGGTCGACCAGCGACTGCTGGACCGCTGCGTCGACGAGGAGATCAGTCTCGGCGACTTCGTGTTGTCGGGCGGCGAGCTGCCGGCGATGGCGCTGATGGATGCCGTGATCCGGCTGTTGCCGGGCGTGCTGAATGACGACGCGTCGGCGGTGGAAGACAGTTTCGTCAACGGGCTGCTGGATTGTCCGCATTACACGCGGCCCGAGGTGTATGAAGGCGTGCCGGTGCCCGACGTGCTGCTCGGCGGCCACCATGCGCAGATTGCGAAATGGCGGCGCGCGAAGTCGCTCGAGGCCACGCTGAAAAAGCGGCCGGAGCTGATCGCGCAGGCGCGCACGCAAGGATTGTTGAGCAAGGCCGATGAGGCCGTGCTGAAGGAATTGCAGCAGTAGTTGTTGCAGTGCCCGGGCGAGAGCCCGGTTTTGTTAACCCCATCCTCTACCGGGCATCAGGAGAGTCGCTTCCGAACGGAACACTCAGGCGCCGGCAAGATGGTCTAGGAGATAGAAATGGATCTGATCCAGCAACTCGAGCAGGAAGAGATTGCCCGCCTCGGCAAGAACATCCCTGAATTCGCACCGGGTGACACCGTCATCGTGAACGTCAACGTCGTCGAAGGCAACCGCAAGCGCGTGCAGGCCTACGAAGGCGTCGTGATCTCGCGCCGCAACCGTGGCCTGAACTCGAACTTCATCGTTCGCAAGATCTCGTCGGGCGAAGGCGTCGAGCGTACGTTCCAGCTGTACTCGCCGCTGATCGCGTCGATCGAAGTCAAGCGCCGCGGTGATGTCCGCCGTGCGAAGCTGTACTATCTGCGTGAGCGTTCGGGCAAGTCCGCACGTATCCGCGAAAAGCTGCCGACCCGTCGCGCAGCTGCTGCGCAGTAATCGCCACTGCGATCCGGAAAAGGGCACCTTGCGTGCCCTTTTTTGTTTTCGGGCGCGTGCATTGGCCGCGCCTCCTGACCCACGGACATGAGCAAGATCGTATTTGACCCGACGCAGGCGCAGATCGAGGCGCTGGCCAATGAACCCCCGGTGCCGCCGACGCGGCTGTCGCCCGACTGGCTGCGCCGCCGCTTCGTCGAGCCCGTTATCTGGACGCCGGAGTTCGGCGCCGAGTCGGAGATGAATTTCAGCGGCCGTCCGCCGGTGCCGGCGGCGGTGCTGGTGCCGCTGGTCGTGCGCGAGAGCGAGCTGAACCTGCTGCTGACGCTGCGCACCGCGCACCTGAACGATCATGCGGGACAGGTCAGCTTCCCCGGTGGCCGCGTCGATCCGGAAGACAGCGACGCCATCGCGACCGCGTTGCGCGAAACCGAGGAAGAGGTCGGGCTGGCGCGCCGGCATGTCGAGGTGATCGGCAGCCTGCCGGAATACCAGACGGGCACCGGCTTCACGGTCACGCCGGTGGTCGCGCTGGTCCATCCGCCGTTCGAACTGGCTGCCGATGCCTTCGAGGTCGCCGAGATCTTCGAAGTGCCGATGAGCTTCCTGATGGACGGCGCCCATCACGAGCGGCGCAGCGCCGAGCTGCCAAATCGCCCGGGACGGCGCAGCTTCTATTCGATGCCGTACCGCGATTACTTCATCTGGGGTGCGACAGCTGCGATGCTGCGCAATCTTTACCATTTCCTCCGCGCCGACTGAGCTGCATCACCTGATAAGCTATTGCCTGTCGCGTAATCAATCCGGAACGAGCCCATGACCCTGTTCTCCATCCTGTGCGTGCTGCTGCTGGAGCAGTTTCGTCCGCTGCGCAAGGACAACCCGATCTACGGATGGATCAAGGCGTTCGCTGACCGCGTCGAGCGCAGCTTCAATGCCGGGCGCGCCGAGCATGGCCGGCTGGGCTGGCTGGTACTGGTCAGCACGATGGTGGTGCCGACACTGCTGGTGTACTGGCTGCTGGCGCTGGCCGGTCCGCTGGCGCAGCTGGCATGGACCATCGTCGTCGTCTACCTGACGCTCGGCTTCCGTCATTACAGTCACTATTTCACCGCGATCCAGGTCGCGCTGAACGAAGGCGAACTGCCCGAGGCGCGCCGCCTGCTGGCCGAATGGACCCGCGTCGATACCGCCGACCTCGATGCAAAGGAAGTCGCCCGCATTGCCGTTGAGCGCGCGCTCGTCACCACGCACCGGAACGTGTTCGGCGTGTTCTTCTGGCTGCTGATGCCGTTCGGCCCGGCCGGCGCCGTGCTGTACCGGGTGGCTGAATATGCGTCGCGCGCATGGAGCGAACCGGAGCACCTGAAGAACGAGCCCTTCGGCGGCTTCGCGCAAAAGGCGTTTTACGTGATCGACTGGGTGCCGGCGCGCCTGACCGCCATCGCCTTCGCGATCGTCGGCAACTTCGAGGATTCGGTCTATGCGTGGCGCAATTTCGCGCGCCGCTGGAGCGATGAATCGGTCGGCATCATCCTGTCGGCCGGCGGCGGCGCGATGGGCGTACGCCTCGGCACGCCGGCCGAATATGCGCCCGACATGCCGACGATCGACGTGACTGCGCTCGAATCTCATCCCGACATCGAGATCCTGCCCGGCGAAGAGCCGTCGCAGCGCGCGCTGCAAAGTACCGTCGGCCTGATCTGGCGCGCGTTGCTGCTGTGGATATTGTTGCTGCTGATCGTATCGGTCGCGAACTGGCTGGGCTGAGCCGGCGCCGCCGCTGTTACTGCTGCCACAAGAACACGCGATTCATCACCGATTGGCTTTGCTCGGTAGCCGAGTCTTGAGTAAGATAGCGGAATTGCTGCGCTGCCGCAGAACGGTGGCGCAGCTACACCCTACGGCTACAGAAAGAACGGCTACCCATGGCCAGCTCGGACCTCGATACCGCAACTCCCGGCACGGATTTCATCATTCAGGGGCTGACCAGTGCCGGTCGTCCCTTCCGGCCCAGCGACTGGGCTGACCGGTTGTGCGGCATCATGAGCCGCTTCCATCCGGAAGAATCACACGGTTTCGACCGCCACCTCCGCTATTCACCGTACGTCACGCCCGCGCTGATTGAAGGCGTGCGCTCGGTGCTGGTCGACGGCCGCCTGCACGAACTCGAGCCGCTCGCCTATCTGTTCCTGCGCGACTTCGCGCGCGACAACGACCTGCGCATCATCGAGGCCTGCGTGCTGCCTGAACAGGACACCGCGACGGTCTGAACGCCAGCACAACGCCTGCGCCAGATTCGTTCAACGCTCTCTCTGCGCAAGGGTAGTTCCGCCGGCATGAACTGTTAGCGCTACTGCTAACAGTTGCTGGGCATTCCGCCCATCTCTCGCAAGCTGTTCCGTCGCGTTATTCACGGACATGCCTGCAATGCCTGAAGTTTCCACCGACGCCGGTTTCAGCCTGGTCGAGCTGATGATCGCGCTTGCGGTTGCCGCCATCATCGCGGCCTTTGCGATCCCTTCTTATCAGGGCTACCTGCAGCGCTCCTACCTTCCCGAAGCCAGCAGCGGCCTGCTGCTGACCGGCTTGCGGCTCGAGCAGTACTACCAGGACCGGCGCAGCTATGCCGGCGACAGCGGCTGCGGCGTCGCGCTGCCGGCCGCGCGGCATTTCATCTTCAGCTGCACGCCCGCGGCCGATGGCCAGTCCTTCGTGCTGACGGCCACCGGGGTGCAACAGGACACGATGCGCGGCTTCGCGTTCACGCTGGACCAGCAAGGCAATGCGCGCACGACGGCACTGCCCGAAGGGTGGGGCACGGTGCCGCAGCCGTGCTGGATCACGAAGCGGGGCAGCGGATGCTGACCGCGTGGCGGCCCGGGCAAGCGCGCGGCGTTTCCCTCGTCGAGTCGCTGGTCGTGCTGGCCGTCAGCGCGGTGGTGCTGGCAACGGGTGCGCCGGCGCTGGGCCGCTGGGTGCGGGACCTCGAAGTGCGCAGCAGCGCCGGCGCGCTGCTGTCAGCGCTGCAGGCGGCACGCACCGAGGCGGTCACGCGCAACGCCGACGTGCGGCTTGCGCTCGGCGATGCGCAGGGCCGCATCGGCTGGCGCCTGTCCTGCGTGCGCGTGACGCCGCATTGCCCGGACACGATACGCCGCCAGCCGGTCGACGGCGCCAGCCGCGTGCGCTGGGGCGCCGCGGTGGTGACAGCGATGCCGGCATTCGGCACAGCCCTGGTGGCCGGCGCCGCCATGCCGGGACAAATCGGTTTCGATGCCATGGGCGCAGCCCCGGATATCGCGGCCGGCACCGGACTGGCGCGCATCGATGTCACGCATGCCGACAGCGCCGATAGCGCCGATGCGCATCGGCTGATCGTGCTGGTCGCCGCACAGGGCATGGCGCGACTGTGCGATCCGGCCGCGGCCGCGGGCCATCCCGAGCATTGCCACTAAGCGTATTCATGGTGATGCGCGAGCGCCTTTTCCGTTCCTGCCAGCGCGGCAGCACGCTGGTCGAGGGACTGCTGGCCGTGGTCGTGTTCTCGGTCGGACTGGTGGGCTTGCTGAGGCTGCTGTCGGGTGCGATGGTCGACGGCGCGAATGCGCAATACCGCAGCGAAGCCGGCCTGCTCGCGTCCGACCTGGTTGGTCGCATGTGGACCGGCGACCGCTCGCTGGCGGGCCTGAGGCTGCGCTTCGGCGACGCCGCGGCGGCTGAATATCGTGACTGGCAGCAGCGTGTGCAGGCCACGCTGCCCGGCGTGTCGGACAGCGCGAATGCGCCGCAGGTCAGCATCGGGGACGCGCGCGACGTGACGATCACGCTGGGCTGGCAGGCGCCCGGCGAGGACCGGCCGCACCAGCTGCTGGTCCACACGCGGATCGGCGACTAGGCAATGCGCGCCGCAGACACCGGACGACAGCAGGGCGCCAGCCTGATCGACCTGATGGTGGGGCTCGCCGTCGGCTTGGCGGCGACGCTGGTGACGCTGAATGTCGCCGTCAGCTTCGAGGCACGCCGACGCTCGCTGACCGGCATCGCCGATGCGCAGGGAAATGCCGGCTACGCGATCACGATGCTGTCGCGCGAATTGCGCATGGCCGGTCACGGCCTCGGCCCGCCGGAGGCACTCGACTGCCAGCTGCATCGCGCGGCGACCGGCGCGGCCGATGCAGTCATCGCGTTGCGGCCGGTGCGCATCACGCAAGGGACGAACGGCGCTTCCGACACGCTGGTCACGCTGGCCGGCGGCATCCGCTCGGCGCCGGCCGCGCGCCTGATCGCGCCTTACCTGCTCGACAGCGGGCTGCTTCAGCTCGACAGCACCGTCGGCATGGCCACCGGCGACCAGCTGATGCTGCAATCCGATGGCAAGCCTGAATGCGCATTGCTGGCCATCGCGGGCTTTGGCGCCGGATCGTCGTATGCGGTGCTGCCGGCGGCGGCGCCCGACATCCTGCCCGGAACGACCTTCGGCACGGGCAGCGCGGCCGTCAACCTCGGCGCGCTGCGCCATCGCCGCTACACGGTGGACAACCGGCAGCGTCTGCAAATGGCGGCTTTCAACAACGGCAGCGGTCTGTGGAGCGGGTCGACGCTGGCCGACGGCGTGGCCAGCCTGCAGCTGCAATACGGTTTCGACGTGCGCCCGGGCACGCCGGCCATGCCGCAGGTCGGCTTCTGGAGCGACGACCTCATCGACGCGGATGGCAACGGCAGCATCGACGCCGCCGACTGGCGCCGCCTGCTCGCACTGCGCATCGCCATCGTCACGCGCAGCGCGCAGCGCAAGGACGGGCCCTGCGATGCCGCCGTGCCGGCATGGCTGGCCGGGAACCCGAACAGCGGTGCACTTGAGCCGACGCCGATCCGCGTTGATCATCTGCCGGACTGGCGCTGCTGGCGCTATCGCGTGCTGCAGGCCGAGGTGCCCTTGCGCAACCAGATCTGGAGCGACGACTGATGCGCGCCGGCGCCCGTAGCGCGCGCGGCGCGAGCCTGCTGGTCGCGCTGATCGTGCTGGTGATGATGAGCGTCGGCGCGCTGGCGATGGTGCGTGCGGTCGGGACTGGCCTGCTGGTGGCCGGCAATTTCTCGTTCCGGCAGGCGGCCGTGCTGGCGTCGGAAAACGGCAGCGAGGCGGCGATCGACTGGCTGAACGCGCATGCCACCAGCGCCGATGTCTACGGCGACCTGCCTGCGGCCGGCTACTACGCGAATGCGCTGCCCGGGCTCGACCTGACCGGTGCGGCCGCAGCGGCTCCGGCGACCGTGGACTGGCTCGATGACCGTTGCAGCGGGCGCGGCGGCATCGCCTGCGTGCAGCCGTCGCCGCCGCTGCCGCCCGATCCCGCCGGCCATACGGTGCGCTACCTGATACAGCGGCTGTGCCGCGGCGCCGGCAGTCCCGAGGCGGCGGCCAACAGCTGCCTGCTGCATCGCTCCGCCTCCGGCGGCAGCACCAACCGCGGCCAGCTCAGCTACGGCGCCGCAAAGCATTTCGATCCCGCGAATGCGGTGTACTACCGCATCACCGTCCAGGTGCGCGGCCCGCGCGGCACGACCGCGTTCACCCAGACCCTCGTCCATTTCTGATGAACCGATCACGCTTCCCTGCCGCCGCAGTGCGCATTGCCTGCGCCATCGCGCTGGCCTGCGCGGCCGCCCGGGCCGACGCGCTGACGGACCTTGCGCAGGCGCCGATTCCCTTCCTCGTGGCCGCACCGGTCAAGCCGAACATCCTGTTCATCCTCGACGATTCCGGCAGCATGCAATGGAGCTATCTCGGCGATGAAGTGATCCCCAACCAGTATGAGAATGCGGTCGGCTACCGCAGCAGCCTGTGCAACAAGGTCTACTACGACCCGCAGGTACGTTACGAGCCGCCGCCGCGTGCCGATGGCAGCCTCTATCCGCAGCAGCCGTTCGGCGCGGCGAGCTACGATGGTTTTCGTGCCGATGCATTCACGGTCGACCTCGGCAGCGCGTTCATGGCCTGGCGTTCGTCCGACAGCGTGCCGCCGACGCCGGCCGGCTTTACCGCCGACTGCTGGCAGGGCAGCGCCTGCCGCGAAAAGCCCGGCGGGCTGCCGAACCGTCCCGGTCCGGCACACTACTTCGTGTACAAGGGCGACCGTCCGGACAAGCTCGGCAGCGGAGCGGATGACGACCACTGCCGCGACACCGGCTTCGACGAGTCGGGTGCGGGCGCGCGGCACTGGATCCGTGTGCCGGTCGGTGCGCGCTCGGGCCCGGGCGGCAGCGACGAGACGCAAAACTTCGCCAACTGGTTCAGCTATTACCGCACGCGCATGCTGGCAATGAAGACGGCGGTCGGCCGCGCATTCGCGCAGCTGGATGGCAATTTCCGCGTCGGCTTCTCGGTGACCAGCGAGCCGGGCGCGGACGCGTCGCGCAGCGGCTTCCTGCGCATCGCCGATTTCACCGGCGACCACCGGCGCCGCTTTTATGAAAAGCTGTATGCGGTCGTGCCGATGTCCAGCACGCCGTTGCGTGCCGCGTTGTCGAAGGCCGGCCGCTTGTACACCGGACGGCTGCTGACTGGTACCGACGACCCGGTGCAGTACTCGTGCCAGCAGAACTACGCGATCCTGTCGACCGACGGCTACTGGAACATCGACGGCGAGTCCGCCGGCTTCGGTCCGCTGCAGATGGACGGCCGCACGCCGGTCGGCAATGTGGATGCCACGCTGCCACGGCCGATGTATGACGGCAGCCGCGCGCCGCGCGAATACCGCGTTTCGACCGTCACCATCGGGCTGCAGCGCCAGAGCATCGACTGGCCCTACAGCGGCGCCTATGACCTGCGCGTCAATGGCCGCTCTCTGATGGCCGGCATGGCGTATATCCAGCACCGTGACGGCGCCGACCTGCAGGACGAGGCGGCGCGGCTGGCAAGCATGATTGCCGCGCAAATCACGCTGGGCGGATATCGTGCGTTCGCCGAGCAGAACCGCCTGCGCATCGTCGCACCGGCCTCGGCCGGCGCCCTCGCCGCGACGCCCGAGGTGGTGGCCGACACCTCGCTGCCGATCAGCGCGAGCGCGTTTGCCGCCACCACCGATGCGGCGCAGGGTCGCAACACGCTGGCTGACGTCGCCGCCTACTATTTCGAGAACGACCTGCGCAGCCCGGCGCTGGGCAACTGCGGCCCGCAAGACCGGCTGTGCGAGAACAACGTGCCCGTTATCGCAGGCCGGCGTGGCGGCCCGCAGCAGCACATGGTCACGCACACCGTCGGGCTGGGCGCGAACGGCCTGCTGCGCTATCGCGACGATTACGAAACGGCGACTGACGGCGACTTCCGCCGCATCGTCGACGGCCGGCTCGACTGGCCCGACCCGATCTACGCCAGAGGCCCGGAGCGTATCGACGACCTCTGGCATGCGGCGGTGAACGGCGGCGGCCGCTACTTCAATGCGCGCACGCCGGAGGCGCTGGCGCGCGCGCTGGCCGCGACCATGGCGCAGATCCGCGCGGCGAACGCAGCGGCCTCCGCGTCGGCAACCAGCAGCCAGGAACCGGTGGCCGGCGACGACCTGCTGTTTGCCAGCCGTTATCGCAGCCTGTACTGGGACGGCGACCTCGAGGCGCGCCGCATCAGCCTCACCGACGGCAGCGTGTCGTCAACCGTCGACTGGTCGGCGGCGACGCGGCTGGCGCTGCGCGTCGGACGCGCTGCGGACCAGCGAGAAATCTTCATCCCGCCCGGCGCCGGTTCGCGCGCGCTGCGCCGCTTCCGCTGGAACGAGCTCGATGCCGGCGAGCAGGCCGGATTTGCATCGCTGTGCGCGGCGACGCCGCTACCGGGCCAGTGCGCGCAGCTGACCGACGCGCAGAAGGCGCAGGCCGGTGGGGCCAATCTCGTGAACTACCTGCGCGGACAAACCGGCTACGAAGACCGGCCCGACAATCCGCTGCGGCTGTTCCGCCGCCGCGAGCAGCCGCTCGGCGCGCCGGTCAATGCGCAGCCGCTGTATGTCGGCCCGCCGGCCTTTCGCTATGCGGATGCGAACTATGCGGCGTTCCGCGACGGCGTGGCCGCCGGCCGCAAGCGCACGCTGTACCTGGCCGCCAACGACGGCATGCTGCATGCGTTCGACGCCGACAGCGGCGACGAGCGCTGGGCCTTCATTCCGGCCGGCGTGCTGCCGCAGCTGCGGCGCAGCGCCGACATTGGTTTTGCCACCGGCTTTCGCTACCTGCTCGACGGCACGCCGGTCGCCGCCGACATCTGCCCGTCGGCGCCGGCCAGCGCATGCGACGCCTCCGGCTGGCGCACCGTACTCGTCGGCGGTCTGGGCGCAGGCGGCCGCGAATACTATGCGCTCGACATTACCGATCCCGAGCGTCCCGCCTACCTGTGGCGCTTTTCGTCGGCCGACGATACCGATCTTGGCTTCGCACTCGGCCGGCCCGTCGTTGCCAAGCGGCGCGACGGTCGCTGGGTCGTGCTGATCGCCTCCGGCTACAACAATGTCGGCCCCGGCAGCGGCCGCGGCCTGCTGTTCGTGCTCGATGCCGGCAGCGGCGAACTGCTCGCGCGCATCGACACCGGCGCCGGCAGCGCCGTGCAGCCGGCCGGACTCGCGCAGTTGAATGCCTGGGTCGACAACGTGCTCGACAACACCGTCGATCACGTGATCGGCGGCGACCTGCTCGGCAATGTCTGGCGCTTTGATCTCGGCGGCACGCCGGCTTCCGCCGGTGCACGTGCGGCGCTGCTGGCGCAGCTGCTCAGGAACGGCGTCGCGCAGCCGGTAACCACGCGGCCCGAAATGTCGCTGGTACGCGCCGGCACCCGCTCGATACCGGTGGTCAGCGTGGCGACCGGACGCTATCTCGGTGTCTCCGACGTGGAGGACAAATCGGTGCAGTCGGTCTACACCTTCACCGACGTCGCGGCCGGGCACGGCGACCTGCGCAGCCTGCCGAACGTGGTCCGGCAGCAGCTGTCTGCCGGCGACAATGCCGGCGCACGCACGGTCACCCGGCAGCCGGTCGACTGGCTGGCCGACGCCGGCTGGTATCTCGACTTTGATGTGCGCGCCGTGTCGGGGGAACGCGTAAGCCTCGATCCGCAGCAGCAACTCGGCGAGCTGCGCGTGGTCACGAATGTGCCGGACAACAATGCGTGCCGCTCGAATGCCGAAAGCTGGATGTATGCGCTGCGCTATCTGGACGGCAGCTATGTGCCGCTGGCTGGCGACGCCGTCGCCGGCCGCCGCATCAGTACGACGGCGATGGCCGTCGGCGCCAGCCTCGTGCGCATCGGCACGCGACTGGTGTCGGTGCTGACGGACGAGACCGGCAAGCTGATACCGGTCGCCGGATCGGCGTCCGGCGCCGGCCTGCCGGCAGCACGGCGCGTATCATGGCGTGAACTGGATTGAGCGCATGCGGGAACGAACGATCGCCTGCCTGCTGCTGTCGCTGTTGCCGCCGGCCCTGCTGCTCGTTGTGTTGCTGCTGGCCAGTCAGCCGCGCGTCATGGCCGGCGGCATGTCCGGCAGCGTTGCGCGCGCCATCGCCGTCACCGTCACGCTGCACGTGGCGACCGGGCCGGGCCAAAAGCAAGCGCTGAGGCCCGTGCCGCAAACGATGGCCACGGCAACCGATCCGGTACCCGTGGCCGGGGTGGACGACGGTGCGGCCTACCTGCCGGCCGCCCGGCTGACCGAGCGCCCGCAGCTGCTGCAGGACATCGCGCCGGACTGGCGCGCCGAGGACAGCTTGCCGCAGCGCATGGCCTGCACGCTGCTGGTCAGCGAGTATGGCGATGTCGACCGCGTGCTGTGCGACGACCCTGTCGCCGCGCCGGCAGCGCTGCAGGTCGTGGGCGAACGCTTTCGCGCGGCGCGCTTCGCCCCGGGCCGTTTGTATGGCCGGCCGGTGAGGAGTGCGCTGCGCATCGAGCTGCGGCTGGACTGAGCCGCGGCATCGTCCGTCTGCAACAGGCATCGAGCAAGGAGCAAGGACATGGCGATCCGAACCGAACACGACAGCTTCGGCGACATCGGCGTTCCCGCCGACTGTCTCTGGGGCGCGCAGACGCAGCGTTCGCTGCAATTCTTCGCGATCTCGACCGAGCGCATGCCGGCCGAATTGCTGGTGGCGCTGGCGCAGGTCAAGCGCGCCGCCGCGGTCGTCAACCGCGACCTCGGCCGCCTCGATGCGCGCAAGGCCGGCGCGCTCATCGCGGCCGCCGACGAAGTGATCGCCGGCCGGCATGCCGATCAGTTCCCGCTGTCGCTGTGGCAGACCGGCTCCGGCACGCAGACCAACATGAACCTCAACGAAGTGCTGGCCAATCGCGCATCCGAACTGCTCGGCGGGCCGCGCGGCAACGGCCGGCTGCTGCATCCGAACGACGACGTGAACCTCGGTCAATCGTCGAACGATGTGTTCCCGACGGCGATGCATGTGGCGGCTGCGCTGGCGGTCGAGCGCAGCCTGTTGCCTGCGGTACAGGCGCTCGAAGCCACGCTGTCGGCAAAGGCGACGCAGTATGCGTCGCTGGTGAAGATTGGCCGCACGCATTTGCAGGATGCGACGCCGGTCACGCTCGGGCAGGAGCTGTCTGGCCATGCGGCGCAGTTGACGATTGCCATGCAGCCGATACGTGCCGCGCTGCCGGCGGTGCTGGCGCTGGCCATTGGCGGCACGGCGGTCGGCACCGGGCTGAACACGCATGTCGAGTTCGGCGAGCGCGTCGCGCGCGAACTGGCCGCGCGTTGCGGCCTGGAGTTCGCATCGGCCGGCAACAAGTTCGCAGCGCTGGCCGGCCACGAGCCGCTGGCCGCGCTGCACGGTGCGCTGAAGACACTCGCGTGCGCGCTGGCGAAGATCGCGAACGACTTGCGCTGGCTGTCGTCCGGCCCGCGCAGCGGGCTCGGCGAAATCTCGCTGCCGGAAAACGAGCCGGGGAGTTCGATCATGCCCGGCAAGGTGAACCCCACGCAGCCGGAGGCGATGCTGATGGCCTGCTATCAGGTGTTCGGGAATGACACCACGGTGAGCTTTGCTGCGTCGTCCGGCAACTTCGAACTGAACGTCGCGCGCCCGGTGCTGGCGCAGGCGGTGCTGCAAAGCCTGCGCCTGTTGGCCGACGGCAGCGGCAGCCTGGACCGGCATTGCGTGCAGGGACTGGTGGCCAACGAAGACCGGCTGGCCGAGGGGATGCGGCGTTCGCTGATGCTGGTCACCGCGCTGGCGCCGCATATCGGCTACGAACGCGCGGCGCAGATGGCGAAGCATGCGCATGCGACGGGCATCGGCCTGCGCGACGCCGCGCTGCAACTCGGGATGGTCAGCGCGGAAGACTTCGACCGCTGGGTACAGCCGGAGAAAATGCTGGCGCCCGACGCCGGCTGAAGGCCGGCGCCGGACGCCTGCCGGACAGGCGCGTTCGCCGTCAGCGCGGCGTGCCGCGGCGGAACAGGTTCACGATCGCCAGCAGGATCACCGCGCCCAGCAGCGACACCACCAGCGAACCGAGGCTGAAGTCGTTCTGGTTGATGGTGCCGGTGCCGAACAGCGGGGCGAGCAACCATCCTCCGAGCAGCGCGCCGATGATGCCGACCACCACGTTCATCAGCATGCCCTGCTGCGCATCGGTGCGCATGATCATGCTTGCGATCCAGCCGAGGATGCCGCCGATCACGATCCAGATGATGAAGTTCATTTGCGCTCTCCCGGAAAAGGAATGAATTCATTGACAGGCTGTGAATTAGGCAGGCGGCGGCTGCGCTGGTTCACCGCCGTGCGCATTTCCTCATCCCATGTTGAAGAAGCCGGGTCCGGGCTTAATATAGGTGCTGTTCGCGGCTGCGGTCCGGCAGGGAGCCGGTCCGGTTTGACTATCCATCCGACGGAGGGTGTCCATGCAAAGAATGATTTCCCTGGCAGCGATGCTGCTGCTTGCCCTGATGCTCGGCGGTTGCGGCTACAACGCGCTGCAGGCCGGCGACGAGCAGGTCAAGGCTGGCTGGTCCGAGGTGGTCAACCAGTACCAGCGGCGCGCCGACCTCGTTCCCAACCTGGTGAACACCGTCAAGGGCTATGCGGCGCACGAAAGCCAGGTGCTGACGCAGGTGGCCGAGGCGCGCGCGCGTGTCGGGTCGGTGCAGGCCACGCCCGAGGTGCTGAACGACCCGCAGGCGCTGGCGCGCTTCCAGCAGGCGCAGGGACAGCTGAGCGGCGCGCTGTCGCGGCTGCTGGCCGTCAGCGAGAACTATCCGCAGCTGAAGGCGGACACCGGTTTTCGCGACCTGCAGGCGCAGCTCGAGGGCACCGAGAACCGCATCACGGTCGCGCGCAACCGCTACATCAAGGCCGTGCAGGACTACAACGTCACCGTCCGTTCCTTCCCGACCAACCTGACGGCAATGGCGTTCGGCTTTGCCGTCAAGCCCAACTTCACGGTCGACAACGAGCGCGCGATCTCGGTCGCGCCGACCGTCGATTTCGGCGCCCGCACTCCGGCGCAACCGGCTCCCGCCGATGCTGGCCAGCCTAAATAAGGCCCTCGCCGCCCTCGCGCTGGCCGCGCTGGCGTGGCTGCCTGCGTTCGCGCAGGAGCTGCAGCCGGTGCCGCCGCTGACGGGCCGCGTGGTCGACCTCACCGGCACACTGGAAGCCGCGCAGCGGCAGGCGCTGGAAGAAAAACTGCGCGCATTTGAGCAGCGCAAGGGCAGCCAGGTCGCGGTGCTGATCGTGCCGCGCACCGCGCCGGAGACCATCGAGCAGTACGGCATTCGCGTCGCCGAGCAGTGGAAGCTCGGGCGCGGCAAGGTGGATGACGGTGCGATCCTGCTGGTCGCGAAAGACGAACGCGCGCTGCGCATCGAGGTGGGCTACGGGCTCGAAGGCGCGCTGAACGACGCCACCGCGAAGCGCATCGTCGACGAGGTGATCGTTCCGCGCTTTCGGGGCGGTGACTTTGCCGGCGGCATCGATGCCGGCACCGACGCGATCCTGCGCGTGGTCGACGGCGAACCTTTGCCTGAACCAGCCGGCCGCGACGGTGCCGCCGACAGCCCGCTCGGCCTGCTGCCGCTGCTGTTCTTCGGCGCGCTCGCGCTCGGCGGCCTGATGCGCGCGCTGCTCGGCCGCGGCAAGGGCGCGCTGGCCACCGGCGGCCTGCTCGGCATCGCGACCTGGCTGCTGTCGGGCATGCTGCTGATGGCGCTGGTCGCGGCCTTCATCGGCCTCGTGGTCACGCTCGGCGGCGGGCAAATGGGGCGCGGCTGGCACG
>JACCDW011153500.1_pt1 | contig 16172 bp, 27 predicted proteins | sample 7449781 | NCBI WGS metagenome assembly JACCDW01 (sample SAMN15323449, study PRJNA562643) | freshwater metagenome | isolation source: river surface water | place: USA:Blue River Watershed | collected 2017-08-18
AAAGATTCTCTTGTGTTTACTTGACCAGTTATAAATAAAACAGGAACTGAATCATACCAGCACCCACAAATACCGTTGAGAATATTCTGTGCACCTGGACCACTCGTGACTAATACAACTGGTATTTTACCACTTGATCTGTAGTAACCTTCTGCTGCCATAGATGCTGCTTGTTCGTGTTGAAAACAAAAATATTTTACATTTTTATTCAAACTAATAGCATCTAAAAACGGACATATAACACCACCAGATACTAAAAAATATGTATCTATGTTTAAATTATATAAATTTTCTACAATCATATCCACCGTTCTGTTCATTTATATAATATACTAGTTAACACTTTAATATATTTTTTACATGTATATATTCTAAATTCCATATATCTATTTTTTTATTGAATTTTGTATAGAACAAATCTTCTGCGTATTTCTTTTTAATCAAAAAATCATCAAATTCTATTTTCAATGCATCAAATGACATTCCAGATGGTTTGTATGTCCGTGTATAAGATACCCAGTCTATTTTATATTCAGTATTTCCAGTTGTTGTTTTATCTTCTAGAATAGAAGTTTGATGACAAATTGGAGTTATAGCCAGTGGATATCCATGATATAATAACATTGAGCCTATAACTATATCAAGACACTGGTTAAAATCTATATTATTTAATATAAAGTTTGCAAATTGTTTACTAAAAATAATACACTCCATACCACCAAAATTACCCGTTACTGTATAATCTTTATCATACGGTAAGTTAAATGACACTCCCTGTGAAATGTTATTCGCTGGTAAAAGTTTTAATTTGTTTACACGTTCTTCCCAGTTTTTAGGAAAAACTACATCATCACACGCAACCATAAAATAATCATCAGTTCCGTTTATACCATATTCTAAACATTTAAACCAATTGAGGTGATTGGATATTGTATTTAAATGCATATGAGATGCGCTTGTTTTTTTCAACCATAAAACAAAAGGATCTGTATTTAAATATTCTCCAACCCAGGTAAAATCTTTAATATTTCTATCCATGAGATGTTCAGTCAGTTCATTTTTTCTTTTTTCAGAAACATTTATTATATAAAGTTTCATTTAATATAAAAATATTAATCTTTTTAATTAAATAAACAATCTTGTCTCCAAGTAGGCCAATCTTTCAAATCTTCATCTTCGATTCTGCGTGTTTTTCTGATTTCGTATAGTCTCTGTAATTTTTCACATATTGGTTTACCAGGTGTTGGAAAGTAATATGCTCTATTTCTTGGACTTTTAAGTGTTTCTTCGGTTGGTTCTGACATATAATATATACCTATAGCTTTACGATACACACCTTCTGGACACATAATAGGTTCTGGAAATCCGTGATATGCAAGGCCATTTGTTCTAAATATAACTGCTGTATTCCATAGAGAGTGATTTATGACAGTTTCATTATCTAATTTATCGTCCCATACTTTAAGTTTACCACCCCATTCATCTTTCCAATTCTTGTTCATGTATAACAATATACTTATTCTTCGTTCTTTACCAGTTATTGGATGTATGTTATAGTCTAAGTGTATACCTGATCTTCCAAATCTAGGATAAGCATGTATTCCACCTGCATTCAAGTACGGATCTATTTCTAAATTATCTATCCCTGTTATTTTTGAAATTATAGATAGAAATTCTTCGCTGTACATGGTATCTATAAGATTCTTTACAGTTGGTACATCACTTAAATCATTCTTTAAATATTTCCCTTCAAAAGGATTATCGTATTTAAACCATGTATCATCTGGATCTGATATATATATTTCATCTGGGGTTTCTAAAAAATCGTTTATTATTACATGTTCGACTGGAGTATTTTCTTTATATATTTTAGATAATGTATTGATATTTTTTACCCATTCTCCAAACATTTACTATTACTAAACTATTTTCTTTAGTTAATTTAAATGCCAACCCGTCGCCAGCTTATTTTCACCCATGCGATTGCTGCCAAGAGCGGTGCACTAAACACAGGTCGCAAGAATTCCAAAGGACGCACTATATTCCAGGGTCCACGCGGTGGTCTCTTCGTCCGTGTTAAAGGAAGAAAGGTGTACAAAATTCGTTAAACGGGCCACACATACCCCGTAAACTCCGGAACATCAAAGTGATAAAACTCCGGCATCTTGCGATTCAATGATGCACAATGTGAAATACGAACATCCTCCCTTCCCCACCAGGGTGGGAACCGCGGCTTACCACAGTGGGGAAGGAACTTCATATTGTTCTGATACCCCCTACGCACCCACTCACGAATCATCGCATTCGTATACATGGCAAGAGCGCACTGATACCCTTGCCATGCACGCGCAGCCGGATGATTCCGCCACCCCTTTGTGAGACCCTGTATCGCCCTCCAAATCTGGTACGCCTCTACCCGTTGTTTCCCGAGCCTACGATAATCCAGCGACCTTGCCGTCTCATCAATGTCCCACGAGGTTACGAACGTGTTTACCATTTTTATGATTTAATTTGTATTTCAACCTGGGTATTTTCAAAACATTTATTTGTATTCGCGAGGTGTACCACCTAGTTCAGCTCCATTTTTCATGAATATATCATTTGGTTCATTAGTATGTATCGTCTTGTATGGGTTTGGTGTACCACGCAGTGTCCAGCACTTTGAGTTGTTTTGTCTAAGAGCTATACCAACACATGACGTGTCTGAATCACATGCCTTTTTACATAATGCGGGGTTACTTCTGAATTCTGCTAATGTTTGTCCGTCTTGATCTGTGTCTGAATACTTCTTGTAACACCCATCAGATACCTTGAGTCCAGGTTTAAGGCATCCTGTGGTGTGGATATTGTCATTCGTATCACCTGAATATGGTTTTAGACTCTTGTACAAGAAACACGTATTCCTATTATCGGCATCTGGATGTGTGGAATTTCTGTAACCCCACGCAACATACTTCCCATTTCCTTCTATAGCTTTCTGGCGACAAGATTCTTCAGTTTGTCCAGTTACCAGATAATTATCAAATGGGTCTCCAGAATACCCCTTAACCTTGTCTATATCTGATGATACAGATGACACAGATGTTAATTCATCAGAACCAGTGACTGGTATATTTGTACCTGATGATACGTTTGGAGTATAATTGCCCGCATAAATGCCTTTAAACGGAATTACCACGCGTGGATTCGAAACTGATACAATGTTATTATTTTTCACTATAAATTTTACCTTGTTTTGATCAGATGGAGGTGTACCAGCCTTTAAAACACCGGCATCCTCAAATATATAAGCACTTGGATCTCTTAACCGATTCCATGCTGACCCAGGAGTCCTGCACTGACCACCGCACATGGCGGAAACCATTATTTTATAAATTCTGTAATTATCAGACGATACACTCCCTGTATCTTGGAATACAAATGCAGAATTATAATCAACTGCGCTATAATTATCATATGTAACATTTACGGTAGTTGGACCACTAAAAACAGTTCCAACCCATTTGTTATCTGGCTTCTGAATTCTTACATTTGTCAATGTCTGTAATACTCCATTCACGGGAGTTGCAGGAGGTACGGGAGTTGCAGGAGGTACGGGAGTTGCAGGAGGTACAGGAGTTGCAGGAGGTACGGGAGTTGCAGGAGGTACAGGAGTTGCAGGAGGTACAGGAGTTGCAGGAGGTACAGGAGTTGCAGGAGGTACAGGAGTTGCAGGAGGTACTGAACCGGAACTAATGGAACATACTTTGTATGCCTTTGACCCATCAGTTGAGAACCCTGTAATTTCTGGGTAAACTACATTACAGTTTGAACCAAAGTATCCACCTTTCGTCACAACACCCTCTATACGTCCGTTTGTACACGTGTCGCCCCATTCGACACTGCAGTTCGAGGACTGTGTGTACACACCTCCACCCATCGCACTTGAACTGATAGATGAAAGACATACACACAAAACAATAACTGCTATTATAACTCCTGTATTCATAACTTATATTAGGCATCGAAAAATTTACGTAACTGTTTCACCATATTCTTATTCTTCATCTTTGGGAGTTGGTTTACAACCCGCGGATCATTCAGGACTTCTGCACACACAAGTGATTTGTGATCTTGGAGCTCAACTATCGATTCATCGATCGATGACAAGTACACTAATTTTTTTACATGCACTGTTTTCTTTTGACCCGTCCTGTGAGCACGAGATATGGCCTGGAGTTCCGTGGCTGGGTTCCAAGAGGGTGAAGTGATATACACTCGGGAAGCCTCTTGTAAATTTAACCCCTGACCACCCGTCTTGATTTGAATAAGAAACACACACCCAGATGGGTACTTGTTAAAGTGCCTTATAACACGACTCCGCGAAACCGTATCAACATCCCCATCGAGGCGGAAACACTTTAGGGGTGAAAGCATTTCCTTGATCATATCCATCTCTTTCTTGAAGTGACAAAACACAAGTGTCTTTTCATCCGGGTGTGACAGTATGGAATCTCTCAACACCTCAAGTTTCTTTGACCCCCCGGTATACCCCTTGGTTGATAGGGAGGGGTGAATGCTGCACTGGCGCAGTCTCAGAAATCCCTCTAGGATTACCATGTTTGATGACGCGTCATCGGTGATTATTCCGGCATAGTGTTTGAACAGCCTATCATACGCTACCGTCTCCTCCTCCGGTCTCTCAATCTCTAGATACTCAAAAGTACAAGGGGGTAACTCGAGATCTTTGTTAAACTGTACCAGATCAGCCTTTGTACGGCGCAGGATGATATCATTACGCGTCTCTCTAAATGCAAGTTCGTTTGTGAGAATCATGAGGAGAGATTTAAAGTCGTTACGGGAGTTGTATACGGGTGTACCGGTGAGGATCCAGCGAATCTTTGTCCACAAGCGGATAATAGCCTTGAATCGCTTTGTGCGTGAGTTGCGAATTTCGTGCGCCTCATCTAGAATCACGCGATCCCACCGGGTGGCTAAAGCGGGTCCGTACAAGTTGGAAGTTTCCACAAAGGTGGAGTAAGGGGTGATACACACTTCTGCCGATGGGTCACCATCAAACACCTCTACACTGAGGGTAGAGTGCGTCTTGATCTCATCAACCCATTGGTGCACAATAGAACTCGGTACCACAACGAGTGTGCGTGGAAGTCTATTGTATACCATTGTTGCAATCGTCTGAATAGTCTTACCCAGACCCATCTCATCACACAGAAACCCACCCGGGTGCTTACCTGAAATCTCCCGTTGGAGCATCCATTTCACCCCGTCCAACTGATATGGGGCGTACAACTTGGTGTGTAACATTTTAGTCATCCTCCATATCAGCCCACCTTGCCTTTTTAGAAGACAAAAATTTGATTCGCTCCTCAAGCTGTTGAATCTCCCGATCGCGTTGAAATACCTCTGGATTATTATTCGGGGTTGTTTTTTTGAGTTCTGTGAGACGCTTCTTCAGTTTCTCCGTCTCCGTCTCACCGGTACACTTTGTAAGATTCTCACGGAATGTATCCATGATACCCTGCACGCGAGTCTTGTATTCCTCCATACTAATCTATACAAACATCTTATCTCTATCTTCTGGTGTAAGAACTGACCACCATACACGCACAATAAACTCGTGAGAGATTCCTTCTTCAAAGTCATCTGCAAACTTGTAAATGTTCATAAAGTCATCATAGAGTATACTCCACGCACGATAAGACCCACCGTACAAGTTGCTATAATTCTCATGCAGTCGATCCAGCTTGTACCATTGACACTCTATATCGAGTCTCAGTTTCGGGTCCATTGGTCTAAAAACGTGTCTTGACCTTATATAAGTAGAGATCAAAATTTTGTTTTAAGAGTACACAAGCACATCTGACTAGGGACATACCATGGAGTGCAGTATATGTTACGAGGAGTGCAAGGGGCATCAAAAGCGGTTGGTGTGTGGACACGTGTTCTGCACTGGCTGCATCAAAGAATGGTATTTCAAGTCGGAGGAGCCGGCATGCCCCATGTGCCGAGGCCCCCTTTACTTCCGTGGCTTCTTATCAGCTGGGTGGTCACACGAAAAAGAAGAGAGGACTGACGATGACGAGTTGTTTCAGAGGATGTTTGACTGGGTGTTACATGATAGGTTTGAGATGTTTGAGGAAGAGGACCTGATCCCAGATAAGTATGATTTTTCCGATCTTATGTGTGATCTGAGTGAAATTCAACAAACATACAATGCACTCAAGTACAAGTACGAGTTTGATTATGATACGATTGAATACATCATGTATGAGGATTACCGCCCTTTTTCACCGCGTGAAAAATACTATTACGCAGATGAGCCTCAGAAGCCCTGGTTTACCAAGTATCCAAAGTATTTTCTATGTAAACTATAACATGCCTACATATATAAACAACGCACCTACCAAACCATCAATGGCGAAAAAAGCAACTGAAGCTATGATGAAAGGTGCAAAAGTATTAATGGGTGGAGCAACTGGTGCAGTTGCAGGTGCAGCTGCGGGTGCATACTTTACACAAAAAAATGATAAAATTCTTGAAAATTTGGCTTTATTGCGTAGCAGGAATCTTAAAAAATCTGTAATTATGAGAGACATAACAAACTATATCGCAAACAGTGCACAGCTTAATAAAAATACCTTTCACAAACTATTAATTCAGCTGGCATATATGCAGAGTGTAGTCGATCGAAATAAAAACAGTAAATACAAATACGGGCAAGAAATTGCACGAACACTTCAAGCATTATACAGAGTGTACTCAAAACTACCATCAACTGGAAATGGCGGAAACTACAAACCGATTAAAAATGGAATTATAAATACAATAATTCCACCCGTAATAAAGTCAATACCTGGTGCGGTGGGTAAATCTATAGTTGGAGGTGTCGGTGGGGTTGTGAAAGGTGCAGTTGGAGGTGTAGGTGGGGTTGTGAAGGGTGCAGTTGGAGGTGTCGGTGGAGTTGTGAAGGGTATAGGTGGAGTTGTGAGTAGAGGAAGAGTGGCGAGTCGGAGTAGAGGCAGAGTTGCGAGTCGGAGTAGAAGCAGGGCTGTGAGTGTGAGTAGAGGCAGGGCTGCGAGTCGGAGTAGAGGAAGAGTGGCGAGTCGGAGTAGAGGCAGAGTTGCGAGTCGGAGTAGAAGCAGGGCTGTGAGTCAGAGTAGAGGCAGAGGCAGCGTTGCACGTTTAGTGTAAAAATATGTTTTCAAAAAATACAAGTGATAAATGTAAACAATCTGTAATGTCGGCTATCCGCACACACGCCAAGAAGAAGCTTTACGAGATTCTGAAGGATGAAACTCTGGTTCATAATATGGAAAAAGGCTTGTTTAACAAGGCTGTCAAAACAGTCCAGCACCCCGACTGGAAAAACGAAAAGTTCAAGTCGATGTACCGGAACCTTGTGGCAAATATGCTCGGGTTGATGCGCAACGAGAAATCACTCATTGTGCACCGCCTAAAAAACAAAGAACTCAAGGCGTCCCAGGTGGCAACTATGAAACCAGATCATCTCTGGCCTGATGGGCCTTATGCACTGTGTAAACACGAGCTTGAAAAGAGAGAGAAAGCGAAGCTCCTTGCGTCAGATCCCACAAAGGTGGCTGATGGAGTGTTTATGTGTAAAAAGTGCAAGAGTATGAAAACCACATACTACCAGATGCAGACGCGAAGCGCAGATGAACCCATGACCACCTTCGTTTCGTGTCTAAACTGTAATAACAAATGGAAGTTCTGTTGAAATATTTTGTTGGTATACATAAATGATCGTCGTATTTTATACTGGAAAAGGTGCTAATAAAAATGGTATTCACACTGTTGATAGATTTTTACAATTGATGAGAAACAAAAAGAAAAATGTAAAACAATACATAGAAAAGGGTGCGTCAAAATATAGACTTGCACAAATATTAGCCGACAATGTAGGGGGTTCTTTATATGAAGTAATTTCAACAAAATCAGGTCCTAAAATAAGAAACAAGTATGTTTATAGACCGAATGTTCTTGCTAAATATAAAAGAATGGGTGTGATTAGAAATTAGATGGATGCTATCGCGAATCATGTGTATACGCAGTTAGGGGCTGGATACTCCGAGGCGGTGTACCACCGTGCGTTTGAGGTGATGCTGCGGAAGAATGGGTTGCAGTATGAGACGGAGCGTATAGTACCGATAGTGTTTGAGGGGCACGTAATTGGGAACGTTCGGTGTGACTTGATTGTAGGGGATACGATTGTAGAGTTGAAGAGTATTAGTAAATTAAGGGACCAGGAGAAGCAGCAGATTACAAATTATCTTAAACTTACCGGAATGAAAAGGGGATTACTTGTAAACTTTGGACCCTCACTTGAGGTGTGTGAACTTTATAATGAATGAGTTGTCACTCGATGAAACTATGTTTCCTGATTGGTCTCTCCAGCGTACAGTGAGTCTGTCTATATCTCTTGGATGATACATTTGTTTTATAGGGAAGAAGCCATTCGTAGTATATAATACATTTGAACCAAATGAAACTGTATTCATAGGTATTATTGCGAATGAACGTGTTACACCGGGGTTTGCAACCAACCGATCAGTCTTTAATTCGTCAATATCCAACACCATATTGTGTAAATTTGATGTCCGAGAAAACGTTGCACTCAGAAGCTCAGCGGTGCATACACCTCTGAGCGGTGTATCTAACTGGTACACATAATTATTACCTGTGTATATGTTTGTATTTGATCTTACTATAGCAGTTTGTGAATCTATAAACACACACGTCTCCATTTACAATACACAATCAAAAAAATGCTATTAAAAATTACAAGCGAAATAAATGTATAGAGAAACCAATGGACACACACAACTTTATCCTGCGTACACCTGCGATTGGAGATTACATCAATGGTGTAAACTCAGGATGGTACGATGTTGACCCTGACCACCAGAGAGAGGATGGTATAAAGACTGATAAATGGAACGTGGAAGTTATCCGTCACATTTACCAGTTTCGCACCCTTACACCCCTGTATTATCACACCCGTGCATCCGATGGGGTTCTTGAGAATCTCGATGGGAAGCAGCGTACACATGCGATAAACGAGTATATGAAGGGAAACCTGTCAATCCCCCTGAGTTCCGGTTTGCCACCCGAGTTGTGTGGCAGGTATACCAATCTCAGTGTTAATAACCAGCGAATGTTTTATAACATTCCAATCATTCTCCTGGTTACTAATGATGAGCTCACTGATGGAGAGGTTCGCATCTTTTTCAATGATGTGCAAAAGTCATCTTCCACAACCCCCGGAGAGCGTATGAATTCTGACACGAACAACTCACTGAATCGAATGATTAAGGATGAGATTGAGAACAATGAGATTCTTCGGAAGATTTGCACAATTAACGATTTGCGCATGGAGAAGAGATACACACTTGCACTGTGCATTTACTTGTACTGCAACGGAAACGTATCTAAACGCATGCCATCTTCGGACATTGTGATTAAATACGCCAAGACGTTTACTGATCAAGAGACGTTTCGGTCTGTGATGGATATTTGTGAGTGTGTCACTCAATGGCTCGCGGTGTGTAAGATTCCACAGAACCGTCACGATTTCATGGCATTCTTCATACTCTTCTGGTCATATGAAGAGGACATTGTAAAGACTGTCATGTGTAATATCAAGAGTCTCCCGAACCCCTCAAAGCCTTTCAAGGGGTATGTTCACAAGGCGAGTGGAGCTGGTACAAACGAGAGGTGTTCTTTCCTCCTCGAGAGGTACTCTAAAAATATGTCCGCATAACACAGAATTCAACCCAACACATAAAAATCAAAATGGACTCGGATAAGATGAAGCAGCAGACCACTATGTGGTGTGCACATATCCCCAACGACAGAAAAAATATGCACAAGATGAAGATGGTGTTTATTGGGAATTTTGTCAAGTTTGTGCCCAATTTTTAAAATACCCCCCGAACCAAAAAAATGTTCTAAAAAAATGCAAGACTTGTAAAACCTGTAAAGGCATGACTGAAGCTCTCCAGGCCCTTGCGCTTGAGATTGCAATCATCTTCTTGCTCTCACTCGTGCAGATCATACTCGGTCTGTAATGGATGATCTTTGTGATATTGAGCGTTATTACAAGGCGCACGGTATTAACGGTGATATTGTAGACGAATTGCTCAATGTGGTATGCGATATATTGAAGCAGTTCCCATCTGAGCGCATCTGGAATCTACACATGCGCCTCGAGGAAGACCTGTATAACGAGGATGTATTTCACAATCTCCTATATAGTACTATGGCTTGGGTGGAGCTAAACATGGACTAAAAAAATGTCCGCAAAAAATTCATGTGATAAGGTAAGGTGTCACACCACAAAATGGCGGTCTTTGACTTTCTCCCACAGGTGTTCAAGTATGCCCGGGTGTGCCACGGGAAGGAGCGGCTCAGGTATGAGGAGTACCTAGAGTATGTAAAATTATGGGAGTCTCTCCCCATGGAGGAGAAGTGCAAGTATTTTTAAAAATCATGACTGGGCCAAAAACATGTCTTTTAAAAATGCAAGTTTACAAAATTACGGGTCAGTAAAAATGACCCCGTTCATGGACATCTTCGAGTGGGCCAATTGGGACATTGCTGACCCGGGTAAGATATTCTACGATTGTGTACTTCTGAGAAGTGTGGGTGGATACAACGAGGGTGAATTCTTCTCAAACATATCATTTGATGATGAGAAGATGGTTTTGAATTTCTACAAGGATATTGAAGACGATGAGCCAATCATGGTGAAGAAGTTCAAGTTGGATGATTAAAAAAATTTAGAGTAAACCAAAAACATGTCTTTTGAAATGCAAGTGATGGACACAAAGAAATCTCCAATATGGAGATGGATCCGATCTGGCGGGAGCTCCCGAGGGAGCTTGTGTACAGGATATGCAACTATCTGGGTAAGCTGAACAGAATACACCCCACACTGAAGCATGATATAGAGTTTCAGGAGCACATTCTGCTCAGGATATTCCGGGCATCTGCCAGGTTTTTTCGGTGGCCCTGGACAGATGTGTACAACTCACTTGCGGTGTATAATCTGAGATGTGGGAATGTGCCATTTCTGGAAGAGGGGTGGGACGCACAGACACACGCATACTCACTATGGGGTAACATGACCCTTGCGCAAAGGGAGGATTTTTCCAAAACATGGTACAAGCTTGTGAACGTGTCACAGAGTTACCCGAGTATCACTTTTTAAAAATAATGAGTGAACCAAAAATATGTCTTTTAATTATGTAACTATTTATTTATAACGGTAAATATAAAATGGCGAGTGTATTCGATCGTCTGTTTGTGTACACGAGCATGGAGGAGAAGGCGCAACACAATGAGATTATATACAAGGGGGTGAAGCTTCACAAGGCGTTCCCATACGAGTTCATCCCAGGGGATGAGGAACTGTGTGCATGTGTGAATACAGTGTATCACACTGTATACTTGTTCACCCCCACTCGCAACAGTAAAGCTGTATCTGTGCAAGACTGGATTACCAGTGACGGGTTGCGCCGCACTGACACGGTGAACCACCTTCTTCAGAATGCGTATATGAGCTCTCACTAAAAATATGACTTGTAAATACCCCTGTAAGATGAGTGTACACTTGTATAAAATGGCGCGGTGTTACTGCTTTGTACCCAACTGTGAATTTCTCAAGTGTGGGTTGGGGTGTGAGATAGTGCCATGTAAGGAGGCCCCTCTGAATGGGATTGATTTTTGTGGGGCACACAACATGTGTTATAACATTCGTGCCAGAAACATAAAGGAAGTAGATGGCCGCATGGCTTATGTGGCACCGGGGTCTGGGCGGGTCATTATGGATGACACGTGGTTTCGCAAGAATGAGAGGTATTTTAGGGGGTATCAGTCTAAGCTCATGCCGGGTAATTCTTACACATGGATATTTGTGTACCATATGGTGAAGAGGATTGAGAAGAGGCTTAAGAGGTTTGAGAATTACTGGGCAGCACATAGGATTCAGAGGGCTTGGCGGAGGGCCATCTCAAACCCAGAGTACAAAGCGTGTAGGAACAGGCTTACCAAAGAATTGTCCTCTGAGTTTGAAAGCTTCAGTGTATCGTAGGTGATTAATGGCTCGCACGGATATCGAGGCGTACAATTTTGCGGTGAAAACACTCGAGGATGGTAATGTGCAAGGGCCAAGAGAGGTGTACTATACTAAGAATGGTCTTATATACTATGGCCCCCATCTCATAGGCACTATCGGGTTTGCCACATCCACACACTACTGGACTATTATGCATTAGTTTTTAAAAATGACCTCTGGACCAAAAATATGTCTGTAAACAATGCAAGCACACATTGCAAATGATCAAGTCACCAGCCATGGAGGAGTCAAAGAACCGCTATCTGCTGATGCAGGATGTGGCCGAGCTGGCCATCAAGTGTGGGGGTACGGTATACGGTGGGTATGTGAGAGACTTTATAGCACACGATTATGCGGCAAAAAAGTTTTTTGATACACACACACTAGAGGAGTACAACGATAAGACCGTGTCACCAGAAACGAGCGACCGGTTTCTGGTGGCGAAGGATATCGATATCCACTTTAAGAAGCAGGTGGATTACTCCTTCTTTCGGAGGGAGCTTAGGCGCAAGAACTTTCACACAACTGTCACACGGGTTGAGAACCTGTATATTATGGGGGGGAGCACACGACATTTTGCGCTAAATGTAGAGTTTAGGATCAGGACCATACCCCGTATACTTTCGGGTGTAGACGGTAACACTCGAAAGGTTCTCAAGGGGATTATAGGAGAGTTGCAGGATATCACAGTGCCGGGTGGTACGTTCAAGATGGATGTAGTTGTAGACCCCACAAATGAACCCCCTTTCCGGTCAACACTTGATTACGAGTGTAATGGTCTCATCATGAACTCCAATGGGATCACACTCGGTGCGGCACTCACAGATGGTCTGAACCATCTGGGTAAGTATAGGGTACTGGAGAGGGTTATAGAGAATATCAAGGCGAAGAAGGCGGTGACCATTTCACCGTCCCGCCTAAGGTGGGAGAAGATGGCAGCGAGAGATGATTGGGAGATTGAGGGGGGATTGGTACATAAGAATATAGCATCAGGTGAGGATTGTGTGATCTGCACAGAATCGATCCCATCTGGAGGGGTGTTTAAACTGGGATGCTGCAATGCCCGTTATCATTTGGGGTGCATCTCGACTACAATCACACGGCACATTGCAGATAAGCAGACATGCCCCCACTGCAGGAATGAGACTGTTCTCTCGCCACAGGAGATGGCGGTGTACAGCGCAAACATTGAGAACTTTTAAAAAATTTGAGGTGAACCAAAAATATGTCTTAAAGAACGCAAGTTTGTAGACATGGTATATGGGTATGGCCACCCCAAAGATATTCGATATAAAGGATTTCAAGGGGTATCTCGACCATCTGGAAAGCGAGGGGTACGCTGTTATAGGTAATGTATTAACTACAGACACACGAAATGAACTCTTGGAAAAGTTCTGGGACGCCTGGACCATATGTAGTCCCAATTTTAAGCGAGATGACATGTCAACATGGACCATTGAGAATTCACCCATGATGTTTGCAAAGGGCATGGCGATATTTAGTGGTTTTGCACACAGTGATTTCATGTGGGACCTTAGGTTACAGAAGAATATTCGGAGAATATTTGCAAAGATACACGGCACAAAAGATCTGGTGACGAGTTTTGATGGGTTCTCAGTGTTCTTCACAAAGAAGCAGAAAACACAACCATGGTTACACGTGGACCAGTGTCCAAGTAACCCAGTGTACTGTGTACAGGGCCAGTACAACTTTTTCCCAGTACACGAAGATTCTGCGGGATTCGTGGTGGTACCACGGTCCCATAAGATGAATCTAGAAACTGATTCTACACGTGATTGGGTGGTGATAGGTGATCATCCAGATGCAGTAAAATTAATAATTCCGGAAAACTGTTTCATTGTGTGGAACTCCCGTACAATTCATGCGAACACCGGAATGACATGTGACCGTGTTCGATTCGATAGGCTTACGTGTTATGTAACATATCTCCCAAGGGCACTTAGGAGCGAACAAGTGTTCGATCAGAAGATTCGGGCATATAATAATTCGGATGGCACTTCACATTGGGCGAACAGGTGTGAGGTGAAGAAATATCCATGGGGATTTGGTCCCAGATACGAATCTAGAGGGTTTCACAAGATACAGCCAGGATATCTGACAGACGAAAGATTACTTGTGATTTAAAAAATTTGGGGTGAACCAAAAATATGTCTTTAAACCATGCAAGTTGACAGTGCATGGGGAAGTGTACAGTCCAAAATGGCTGGTGGAAAGAGCAAGATGAGCGCGGGGATGAAGAGGGCGATGAAGGGGTATACTCCCACACAGGCGGTGGAGAAGCAAGAGGGGGTGAGCAGGAAGAGGGGTGATGCAGGGGTGAACAGTACCAAGTTGGAACAGTACAAGAAGATCCTCGAGAATTACGAAGATCACCTTAAGAAGACTATTGATAACTGTTCCAAGAATACAAAGGAGGCAATGGGGGCAAAGCGCACCACAAAGGTGATTTAAAAAATGAGGGGTGAACCAAAAATATGTCTTTAAAACATGCAAGTAAAGGGCAGTTTTTTTTCCAAAAACTGGAAAGATGCGAAACTTTGGTGAGTTGTTTACATACGAAAGTTATGAGGGGGTGTTTTGTGCATTTTCATACTATGGGGTGGAGTTGAAGAGGGATATAGGGGAGTATAAGGCGGGTACAAAGATATATAGGGTGGACATGTGTTGTGAGACGGGGGAACTGCAATTTATTGATGAGAGTGAGAAAACCATGTATATGACAAAGTTTGGGAAGTTTTAAAAAATCACCCCCAGACCAAAAATATGTTCTAAAACGATGCAAGGGATGAGTGCAGAAAAATCTGTACACAACTGGCAAGGATGTACAAGAGACCTGTGATCAACATGAAGCGCGGGGCTGGGGAGTTCAAGGGGGAGTTGACGGGTCGGTTGGCTGAGATGGTGAAGCCGAAGGTTACCCGGGAGTGGGAGTGGAAGTTCACCCCTGTGAGGGATCTGGATGCATACCTGCGGAGTCTGCAGAATGCGGGCACGAGTGAGGATGAGCTGGAGGCAATCCGTGCAAGGCACGAGAGGCACATGCCTCCCCCTCCGGCACCCAAGTATGTATACAAGCCAGCGACCACCCCTCAGAATCCGGTGAAGACCACCCTAAAGGTGAAGGGGGGAAAGGTGAAGGTGAGCTATAGGGTTCCGTATGATCAGGTGTTGGATTACAGCAGGGCGGGAAAGCCGGTGCCGTTTGAGGTGATGCTGCGGAGTATGAAGATGAATGGGGCAAGTGATGAGTATCTGCTGCGGTGTGTAGAGGAGCATGATAGGATGGAGGCACGGAGGGAGAAGGATGGGGAGGTGTTTATGAAGATATTTGACAAGTACACGGGCAAGGCAAAGCCCAAGGTGTTGAAGGCGGTGAAGAAGCTTCCCCCCACCTTCGATTAGTGACAAAACACATGTAAAGTACTATATTATATTAAGTCGTCACTATGTAGGGTCTCTACCCCCTCGTCTGTTCCGGGGTACAAGGGTGCAGGGAGACTGAGAGTTTGGGGGTAAAAAAATGAGGGGTGAACCAAAAATATGTTTTAAAAGGATGCAAGGGGTGGGACCAAAGGGTAAGGTCACAGTTCAAGGCGACTGGGGAATATGGAGACCTACCGTGAGCTGTTCCTGTGTGACAAGGAGAGCGTGTCTGAGTTCTTCAACCACAGGACCGGTGAGGGGTGGGTACATGTGGTGCGGTTTGTAAAGCCGTTCCCTGACCCTAGTTTCCCCCCCTGTCGGTGGCCGTCTCTGTATATCGACGAGCAGAATGGGCTGGTGACCGCATACACGGATGTGGATATGGGCTCTGTGGCTAGCACTGTGTACATTGCAGAGTGGAGGAACCCGGTTGTGTTCCGGAGGATCTGGCAGTACATCCCTGCTACCAGGATTCAGAGGGCATGGAGGAGGTGTGTGTCTAACCCAGAGTACAGGGTGTGCAGGGGGAGGTTGGAGAGGGAGTATGGGGAGATGTAAAAAAATCACCCCGGAACCAAAAATATGTCTTTAGATG
>JACCDW010199136.1_pt1 | contig 16152 bp, 13 predicted proteins | sample 7449781 | NCBI WGS metagenome assembly JACCDW01 (sample SAMN15323449, study PRJNA562643) | freshwater metagenome | isolation source: river surface water | place: USA:Blue River Watershed | collected 2017-08-18
CAACTATGAAAGAACCTTAAAATTTAGAATATGAAAAGACATTCTTTCCATTTATATCATTCGCCAAAAAGCGTTATGCTTCTGTCAAATATGAATTTGATATTAACAAGGGTAAGATTGATTGGATGGGTATTATTCTAACTAGAAGAGAAATTCCACAAGTATCAAAAAAAATATATAAAGGAATTTTAGATATAATTTTAAATTAATCTGATGTTGAAAAATCTTATAGAATTAATTAGGCAATCGATTATTTGTAAAAAGAATTAAATAAAATTATAAATGGAGAATATCCTATTGAAGATTTTATTTAAACAAAAACTCTTGCCGCTTCATATAAAAGCACAACAATTGCTCATTATGAATTAGTATAAAAAATTCGAAAGAGAAACCCAGGAGCAAATATATAAATTAATGATAGAATACCATTTGTATTTATTGTAACAGATAATCCAGAAGCATTGGATAAAGACAGGATTGAAGATCCTGATTATATTTTAGAAAATAAATTATAAATTGATTATAAACACTATATTAAATAAATTATAGCACCACCAATATGTTAAATATTTGCCCTATCATTAGATGTAATATCATTTGAAGAGCAAGAATATTTTGGAGAATATCTACAAGACTATATTGAATATGAACGTTATAGAGAACCGGAAATCGATGATAGAAAAATGTAAGATAAAGTATAAGAAATTAAAGAACGAATTGTAATGAGAACACTTTTTGACCCATATTTATTAGATGAATATTATAATGGAACAACAATTTAATCATTAACAAATTATTAAAAGAGAGGTACAGTTAGACCATAAATTAAATTATCGTCTGAGGAAAAATAAAAATTCTTAGAAAGAGCACCAATATAACCTGAAAAGAAAAAAAAATTAATTAAAAAAGATAAAAAAAAAATTAATTAAGAACCGTCATCATCAACAAATGAATGATTTAATAATACAAATATATTAACTAAATACATTTTAAAAAAATATATTAATATTAAAAATTTTTAATTCATATTCAACGTTATTTATTTCTTAATTTTTTTAATCTATTAATTGAATCCTTGCGTTTATTATTTTCTTTTAATGGTTTTGTTTATTAACTCAGAATGTTTACATCATTTTTTGTATTTGGTTTTTTTTTTATACTTATTCTACTGGTGTCGTTTAAAAAAGCATTTTTTATACCGCTTGTATGTTCATTTATTCTTAAACTTTACTATTTTAAATATTATTAACGGCATTTAGTGCTTAAACAACTTATTGTTATACTTATTCTACGGGTGCTGTTTAAGAAAGCATTTTTTATACTGCTTATATGTTCATTTATTCTTAAACTTTACTATTTTAAATATTATTAACGGCATTTAGTGCTTAAACAACTTATTATTATACTTATTGGATATTTTAAGGTTATACATTTTTATATTGAGGAGGGAATGGTAGCATAATAGTATTCAAACCGGTTTATTATACATTTTTAGATTGAGGGGGGAATGGTAGCATAATAGTATTCAAACCGGTTTATTATACAGATACATTAATTGGGTTTTAAACAGGTTAAACTTATGGTTTTTAAATTAATAATACATTATCAATATTTTTTACTTGTTTTTATGTTTATGCTATTTTTAGATAAGCAATAAAATCTTCAATGTTTTTAACTTGTTATACATTTGATACAGTCAATTTATATGATGTTAATCCTGAAATTAATGAATCAACATTAATTTAAATATTTCCTTCCGCATCAACTCCTTCAAATGCTTCTAAAATTGGATTAACAATTTAAACATTTGCACCAACCGCACTGAGAGCAGCTTTGAAATAATTTTTAATTTTGTCTAATTTAACTGCGGCACTCATATTTTTTTCTTACATTGTTCTTTTAACAGTTTATACCATTTATACCATAGATTAGTCTTGTATTTTAGCATCTGGTGCTAAAATCATTAATGCAGAAGATAAATCTTATTAACTCAATATACCAGTTTAGCGATTAACTGTTTATGCCAATTCATATACTTGTTCTTCTGTAAGGGGAATTCCTGTTTTATTATCATATGTAATAACTTATATATTTTATTAACTGAGATCATCATTTGATAATTCTGGAACAGCAGATGCTGCATCTTGTGGATTTTCATAACTTGCAAAGTTTGTATTATTTAAACTATCATATACCATCAAAAATAAATGAGTACCAATTGGAACATTTTTCAAATATTTAATACATGCTTTTAATAGACATTTATAATGAATAACAAACATAACAAATTTAACCTTATCAACATTTACTCCTTTAATTTTCTTTTAGGTTTCTGATAAAGTTTTTTAGAATGGTTTAATATTAACACATTTAAATTCATCCACTGCTGTTTATACAGAACCTTTTCTGGGAAGTTAAATTTTTTCACCTGTAATCAATTTTGCCAATTCTGATGATGACATTTTAACCGATTTTAGTACATTTGCAGCAGAAGGATATTTTACAGTTAAATCTTATATTGATTTCATAAATATTTTAATAATATAACTTCTTGTATCACCTTAAAATTCTTTAATAGTTGAACCCATTTTCATATATTCACCGTTTTCATCAACTACAATAGTTTTTGTTGGAATATTGCTTTATGTTGAATATCCTTCAAAATTAGTTTTACTAAATGTTGGTAAAGTTTTAGTAAAATCTTATTATGATTAAGTTTAACTTTATTATGGTTGTACGCCTGCTTATTGTTAAGTTTTTTTAAGAGTTTATTATAGTTTAATAGTTTATTGTAATTCTGCAACACTTGGAGGATTTATTGTGGCGTCTAATTCTTTTTCTTCGGGAGTTAATTCTCTTTCTCCACTTAAAACACCAACAACTTTCTTTGTAATAAATCTGGGTAAATCAGATTAATATGCTTATCGCCCAGATGCTGTTGTAGAAAGACCAGTAAAAAGTTTAATTAGTTCAACTGTGTCTTTTTTAAGTTAATCTACATTTTCTTTAAATTTTTTATCCATATCCATATAAACTTTAATTAGATACATATATTCAATAGTCATTTGAAACATTGTGTATTTGGCAGTTACTTGATTTTTATAAAATGATAATAGTTCTTCTGTTTTATCATTTTCAACACCTAGAAAATTTAATTGTTTTTATACAAGATTAATATTTTTTTTATATTCATTCATTAATTTATTTCTGGATGAGGGGTCGGTTGCGTCTTTTTGATTATCAACAAAATATTTAAAGGCTTTTAATGCTTTGATTTTTTAGTCTTCTGGGATTGTTGTATCGCGAGCAATAATTTTAGTCATAAAATCGTTTGCAATGGAACCTTTTTTACCAATTTTTACATCAGTTAAAGATTTAAGGTCATTCATTAAACCTTCACTTAGAACTCCTTTTGCTCTAACAATATCAGAAGGGTTGAAACTTGCGTCAGTAATAAATGCTTCAACTCTCTTTCCAAAACCTAATCTGGACCATAGTGATGAAAAAAAATCAGTAACAAAATTTCCACCTTCCAAATAAAGAACTTAATCTTGTCCTTATACTTAGTCTTATAATTCAAGCACTTAATCTTGTCCATATACTTGATCTTATAATTCAAGCACTTAGTCTTGTCCTTATACTTAGTCTTATAATTCAAGCACTTAGTCTTGTCCTTATACTTAGTCTTATAAGTACAGAACTTAATCGTTTTACATTTACATATTTATAGAAATTTTTATTATTATAATTTTAATATAATAATATAAAAATTTTTTAAAATTATAATTTAATTAATATTGCCAAATATTAATCAATTTGTCATACTTTGTGTCAATTATTATTTTGTTTCACCTAAACGATTATAAATACCACTAATTGCGGTTTTAATAAGATTTTGTTATTGTTTATTTAAAGTTTATATATTTGGTTATACAATTGCGGCGACAGCAGAGTTAATTGAACTTTCAACAGTATCAACAACTGATACATATGAAACCATAGTTTTATAAAGAATAAATTAAGCATATATATATTAGAATGTCATAATTTAAGAACTTACTGCTTGTTTCAAAATAGAACCAATTGCTAATTTAACTGCACGTTTTTTAACAGGGTCGTATTTCATTTTATTCATTAAGTTTTCAATTTCTATTAATTTTGTTTGATATACATTTGTAATTACTTCTTCAATGTTTCCTAATGATGCCCATTTATGTGTTTACATGTATTATTTAAGGAGACCCAGTTCTTTAAGTTTATTTTAATCACCTTTAAACATAGTATCAGAAATCATATCATTAAAACGACGAACAACATCGGATTTATCACCTTTTCCTTACATTGATTTCATTAAATCATTAAAATATTTATTTACATCTTGATCATATTTAGCATATGATTCTTTAAGTTTTGTTGAACGATCAAGTTATTCTAAACGAGAAGTTTCGTTACTAATTTCATTAGATACAAAAGAAGTTGAACGCCCTGAATTTGTATATACAGTACTTCCTGGTAAAGTATTCCACATAACAGATGTATTTTTCATAGTTTGTCCAACTGGTCCTTAACCTGTATTAAATGCAAATGGTACATTTTATACTTTTGAATTAGAATTAGAAGTAGATTTAGTATTGTTTGGTTTAATATATGGTTAAATATCTCTAAATGCAACAGTTTTTCCTGATTTTTTTACAGTATTATTGGGATTATGAATGATGCCTTTCATTGCTGGTACATTTGAAGACATAATTATTTTTGGAATATTTTCTTGTCCAGACATAATTTAAATAATATTTATATTTTTTATATATACAATCAAAAAAATTTTAATTTTAATTATTTAAATAAATTAAGGGTTTTATAAAATAGTAATCATTGTTTTTGTTATTATATTTTTTCAGATAATTTAATAAAAACATGCAAATAGTTCCAAATTGTTCTTTTATTATCATCACTCAATGTTGTCCATTTTGATTTGATTTTATCAACGATTTACATTAACGAAATATCTTAATGTTCTTATTTTAAAATTTCCTCATAATTTTCATAATTTTCTTATAGAAAGAATTATTCATCTTCTGATTCAATTTTAGTTTTATATTTGCTCAATACATGTTCTTCGAAAATATCATGAACAATTTTAGGTTTTACATTTTATATTACATTAAATCCGGATTTAACTAATTTTAAATCATTATCTTCTGGAAAAACTTTTATAACATCATTAATAAATTATTACACTTATTTATTAAAAATTTCATATAAATTAATATTGCCAAATGAAGTCGCCATTGTAATAATGATATTATTTATACAAAAATAATATTTTTTTTTGATTTTATATTAATTGTTGTATCTTTTTTATATAAATAAACGAATTAATAATTATTTTTCAACTTCTTTTAACTGGTGGTCTTATTTCTTCAATATCTTTTGCTCTTTATTAAACCAATGCATCAATATCAATTCCAGATGTAGTTCTTTGTGAAAATTTATCAGATTATTTTGTCATATTTTAAGGATTATCATTTAGTGATTATGCACCTGTAATTGTTTTATCATCATCTTAACCAACAAAAGCAAAACTATGTTTAATTGGTTGCCCATTTGTTCCATTTTTGTCATCACCGATATATGAATATGTATCAGAAAATCCACCAGAATTTTCATTTAATTAAAATACTTCTGGTTCAACATTTTATTGTTAATTTTCACATATACTTTCTAAATATTTAAATACATCACCTCCTTCTAAAAAACTTCCATCAATAAACAAAATCGATGGAACAATTGAAATGAAATTTGGAAATTTATACCCATCTTCTAAAAGAATAATATTAAATGTATCACTTAATCCGTATTTATTAATAATTTCATATATCTTTGAACATTGAGTACATTATTAACTCATAAATAATATATTTTTATCCATATTTATAATAAAAAGTTTTATTGAATTTATTGAATATAAACTTAATATTTATTATTATTTTAACGAATATTGAAATTATATAAAGAAATGTTTATATATAATATTATAATAATTATAATAATTATCTGATTTTATATAAATTTATCTATAATTTTTATATAAAAAATCAACAAAAATGGCGTCATTTAATAAACCAAGTATTAAAAATATTAAAGAGGATAAAACCGATAATAGTATATAATTTACTATACAAGATATTGATTGTAGTTATGTTTCTGGTATAAGAAGACTTATATTAAGTTCTATTCCATTATGGGGAATATTGGGTTATCCACACGAATAAAGAACAATTAAATTTCATAAAAATACTTCAAAAGTAGATAATGAATAAATTTCAAAAACAATTTCTTTAATTCCTTTAAATATGACAGAAGAACAATTAGAAAAATGGAACCCAGAAGATTATGAATTTCATTTAGATGTTTAAAACAAATCAATTAAACAACTTACAATTACAAGTGAAAATATTAAAGTATATAATAAAAAAAATAAAAAATATGAAGAAGATAAAATTAAAAATTAAATATTTCCAATAAGTGAATATAGTAATGAAGGAATATTGATATTACATCTTAATCCAAATTATGAAGAACTTGAAAATGGAGAACATTTACATTTTACAGCATAACCAATAATTGGCAATGGTATTAAAAATGCATCATTTTAATAATAACGAGCATATTATAAAAACACATTAGATGAATCAAAAATTTAATAAAAAAGAAAAGAATTGGACGAAGAAATAAAACAAAATCTATAAAACAAAGATAAAATATTAAATAATTTTGAAACTTTATAAAAATATAGATATTATATAATGAATGAATACGAAGATGCAACAAGTTTTGATTTTACAATAGAATCATATTCAACTACATTAAAACCATAATATTTTATGAAAAAAGGATTAGAATTATTATATAATTTGGTTGATAATGCATTAAATACTTTTGAATATTAGATTGAAAATTCCAAAAAAATAAAAGTAATATCAGAACAAGAAACAACATATACATTACCAAATATTATCTAAAAACATTTGGTATAAAAATATGTTAGACCATAAAAATCAATTAGTATTTTAAAAGGTAATAAATTAAATTATACAGGATTACATATTGTATATTAATTAGAACATTTTATGGTTTAAGATTATATTTTTGAAAATGATATTGATCAAGAAGAGTTTGTATAATTTATTACAGACGAATTGGATGATATTAAAAAATTAATTTTAAATTTATAAAATATGTGGGAAAAAATATCTTCTTGATTAAACATAATAATTATTTTAAAAATTTTTTAATATTATAATTATAATTTATAATATAAAATTAAAAAGTATAATAAATATTTCATCATATAATGGCAGAAACAGATTTTATTATTGATGATCTTCTGATTGGAGTTGAACAAGAATAAACCATTCTTGAACAAGAAGTAAAACAAGATGCGTTTCCAGAAATAGAAAAACTTAAAATAAATTTAGAAGATTTAATTACTGAAAAAAGTAGAGTCAGTAAAGATTTTCTAATCAATATGATGGTTGAATCTTATATGTAATCAAAGTATGATAGTTCAAATATAAACAATAATAGTGAATTATAACATATTGGTAATATTAATATATTAAAATAAATTAATTAAAATATTTTTCAAAATGGTCACTATGCCCCTATTGTTGAATTAGATAAATATGTATTCACAGAAACATTAGCAGATCCAATACCTAAATAATTTGAAAAAGATGATATCATTTAAAGAAGTTATAAATAATGGTTTAGTGACTTTTCAAATTTATTTAACAATAGACAAAATTTATCACCCGCTGATTTGAAAAAAGAATTTTATAAATTATTTTAAAATTATTCATATCCTAATTCAAAAAATAATAAAGACATAACTCCGACACTTTTGAATTAAAATGTATTTTATAAAAATGATAATAGTTTAATTAGAGTGCTTGGTTAAGTATATGATGATAAGAAAAAACTTCTTTTTAATGCTGGATAATAATTATTCATTGATGGATTTTATAAAATGTCATACGATACAGTTGATTCTCCTGAATTATATTCTTTTAAAACGGAAGATTATATATCATATTTGAAATCACTAAAATCTAATTAAGATATTCAATGTTTTTATAATGGCGGTATTGAATATTTTAGAGTATCAAAAACATCTGATAAAGAAATAACATTAGAATATAAATAAAATACAGAAACATAAATCACTTTAAATTTAAAGGGTGAATAATAATTTGAATGTTTCCCAGTATATAAAGACTTTGACTATGGAAAATTATTTTGTAAAAATACAGAAATCAAAATCATTAATGATAATTATATACCATTAAAGAATTTTTATAATATTTTTATTCCAGATTATGTTTAAATGATATATATTATTTTTTCAAAACATTAACCCAATAGTATTGAAGAATTTTTATTATATACATATTAATATTAAATTTATCTGGATTAATCTGATGCCAATTATGAACAAATCCCCCTATTAAAATTATTATTATCATAAATAAATAAAAGTGAAGATAAAACATAAAAAAAATAAGATAAAGATAAAAGTCCGATCAAAGATTTTGCTGAAAATTTTAAATTCTTATACGACAGAGAAATAACACAATATGATAAATATATTCAAATAAATATCGATGAAATAATTAAGAATTATAAAACTTAGTTATTAAAAATATAATAATCAAAATTACCAAAAACTATTGAAGGAAAATATCCAGAATTACCAGAAAAAATTTTACCAAAGAATGAAGATTAAAAGAAACCAAATGTTAATTCTTTTGGAGGATTTTAAATGTTTTACAATGAAGAAAAATAATAATACGATATATCTAATTATATTGATGCATTAATCAATACTGTTCCTAAATAAGATTATAATAATTTTAATGAAGGATTAATGATGCTTAAAAAATTAGTATCACAATCTAAGTAATAAATGGAATCAATTGTTTAACATATTATAGACTAAGATTAATTTTAAACATATCTTGATAAAAGAAATACTTCTGATAGTGAAATTATGTAACGATAATAGTAATCTAAATAATATAATTTTAATGAAATATTGGACCCAAATTTAGAATACGAATAATTAATATAAAATAATATGGAAGGTATTGCAGGAGACACTGCCCCATATGGTTCTCTTGAAAATTCAATTAAAAGATCTAATGACATGGAATATTAAAAATTACAAGTAAAATATGTAAAATATATATAACAATTTAATGCTTTGGAAAACAGTTTTGGTATTGAATTTAATAATAATGATATTGATATGATATTATAATTTGTTTCCAAAAATAAGACAGCGTAAGACATTACTTTAACTATTGAAAAAAATAAAGAAAAAATGACAAAATTATATAAAAAGAAATCAGCAAAAGAATAAGAATTATTAAAAGAATTATTAATATCTGTCAAAAAATTATAATTATAATATGATTATTAAAATATTATATAAATGGGTTCATATATGGGATTATTATATTACTATAAATATTAATATTTTACATCAATTAATGTTTAATAAAATATTTCAAAATATTTTACATTATAATAATAAACTTCTTAATTAAAATTTAAATAATAATCATTTTAAAAATTCTTATCATTTTTGATATACAATGTATTTGAATAATATAATTAATATATATAATCTCTCGAATAAGAATAAATTTATAAAGATTTGATTTTTTATTAAAAAATACAATCTTCTATGATTAAAAATATTATTTAAAGAGCATTATAATACGAAAAGAAAAAATAACTTTTGAGTTAAGATAATGTAATTTTATCATTTCCAGGTTTCTTACCATTATTAAAACTCAATGCTAAAATTATTAAAGAAAATGAATAATTATTACCAATAATATAATTATAATATTTATATAATTAACAAATTTAATAACTTTAATATGGTATTATTTAACATAAATTAATACAAAATACTATTAATTTTAATAATTATTTTCAAAATAATATCAATATTCAATAACTTTAAAATAAATACATTTAAAACCAAAATATTTTCAAATAAATATTTTTCTAATCTTTAACTTTATAATATTTAGTAAATACAGAATATAATGAAATCAAAATTACACAAGACACAATAAAATAATAAAATGCAAAATTTGTAAAGATAATATACAATTAACCTCAAATAAAAAATTTAAATAAGAAAGAATTAACATATACAACATAATAATTAGATTAATAATTATAAACAGTATAACAATATAAAAATATTTATGAAACATTTTTCTTATAAAATTCAATATTAAATAAATAACAAATAGATATTTTGTTTGAAAATTTAATATCATATAACAATAATTATAATGTCAAACAATTTGTAAGTTAAAAAATTCCATATTATATTGGTAGAATAAATCATTAAATTATTAGAAACGAATCAAACTAAATTTATATTAGAGATAAAACATTTTCAGTTTAAACAAAATAAATGATTAATGTATTACAAGAATAAGAACCAATTAATAAATTTTTAATAGCAAACAAGGAAATATTGACAAAAAATACATAAAATAGTCAAGTTTATGATACAAAATATATCAAAATGATAAGAAATTATAAAATATCTTAATATAATTAACAAAGTATGGAATCATTACTATACATATTAAACATTTTAATTTAAATTATCAATTAACCTATATTACAAGATAAATAAAATAAAGATACAAATGAACCAGTTTATTAAGATATTTTATCTTTAAAACCTAAATTATAATCAAGTAAAATTCATGGTTAATTTATATTATTTGTTTTATCAAATCTAAATTAATATTTACAAAATAATAATGATAAGGGATTATAGGAATACAGAAATCAATAAGTTGAATCGGCGAGAGCTGAAAAAATGAAAGCTTATTAAAATATTCCAAAAGAACAACAAATGATATTAAATAAAATGATTGAATTAGGTATGACTACAATTGATGACATTGTGTATCAGTATAAAGATACAAATAATGATAGTTCTGATAAAGGAGATTTTGATATTGAAAAAGAATAACAATAACAAAAAGAAACACATAAAAACCCAGATGATTAACATAAATCATACATTGATGATTAAGATTACTAACCAGAAGAAGAAAATGAATTACCTGATGTTGATTATGAAGAAGAAGATATTGGTGAAATATATGAAGATTATTCTAATGATATTGATTGAAAATTTATAGTGTAGTTATTCAATCATTAATCATTAATCATCAATAATCATAACAGCTTTTATAAAATGTTATAAATTAAAAGAAAAATCTTCTTATTAAATATTGTTAAAATTTGTATCATAATTATCAGCAGGATTTTTAGTTAAATTAATATTTTAAACTATAACAAATTTTTTTTATTATAATTATAAATTTACAATGTATTCTTTATATGACGAAGAATTTACAAACAATAATTAAAAAGAATATAAATCATTTATGTTTAATTGTGAATCACATAATGGACATTTTTTTTCTTAAATGTTTTAATTTTAAAAATTATCAATCAACCAATTAAAAATACAATCATAGTGATAATAATGACCACACCGTGTTTTCACTATTTTATTTTATATATTTTCTAATATATTTTCTTTAAAATATATTTGTTCAGATTATTCATTGTTTTTATTATAAGATAAAGAATCAAAATCAATTTACATATTGTCATTTGAATCATCATATTCTTAACCTTTTTATTAAATTAATAATTTTTTCATATTTTTTTAGTTCTTTTTGAATTCAATGTTTTCAAGATAATTATCTTTTTAATGATAATTTTAACAAATACAACATAAATATTTTTATTCTATTTATTCTTAAATATTTTTTTCATTTTCATTTTCATTTTCATTTTTTATATCAATTATAGTATCATTGTTTTAACATTAATTTATATTTGATTATGAAGAAATTTCACCTTCTTCTAACATAAATTATTCTATATTATCACATTCAATAGTTATAATATCATTTTCTAAATCACATTATGTAACTTATTTTTCTTTTTATTATTTTTTCATTTTTTATATTTCTGATTATATATCTAATTATTTAAATGGTCCTTTATCTGATAAATTTTTTTTAATTTCTATTAATATAATGGGGTGTTCTCTTGATATTTCTTCATTTAATAGTCTTTTTTATTGTTTAATAAATAATTCATTTTGTATTATATCCTAATAACTTTCTTTACATGAATCTTCTAAATATAAATATAATATTCCCTATTATATCAAAAATCTATAATCCATACGAAATTAATATTTAAAATATAATTCATAATGTGGTTTGTTTTTAAAATATAAAATAAAATCTTATGGATTTATATATTAAATCAGATAATTCATTTTAATAAAAATTATTCTATATTATACATCTAAAGAAATTAAATATAAACAATATTTATTATGAAATTATTTTAATTTCTTATATAAAAATTAAAATTAAAATAATTTTAAAAAAATGGATACAAATATAATAATTTTATATTTATTGATTATGTTTATAATTATTTAATCAAAACCGGCACTATTATTTACAAAAAATGGGGACTTGCGACACTTTGGAGTATCAAAGATTAACAATGAAACACCAGTTGATTTACTTATAACTGTTTTTATTGTTTGTGTTTTTATTGTATTTTTTGTAAATCTTACTAAATTATACTTTTAAAAATGAATATTTTTTAAATATTTTTTAAATATGTTTTTAATATTTTTTTAAATATATTTTTAAATATTAAAAAAACGAGTTTTTTTATAAAAAACAAAAAAATAAAAAAATGAATAATGTTATATAAAAAAATTTAGATGTTATGAAATTATTAAAAGATTACGAATAACATTAAACGGATGATTAATATTATAATAAATTTATGATTTATTAATAAAACAAATTAAAATAACCAGAACTGTATATTATTGAAAATAATATAGTATATGAAAAAATATTAAATAAAAAAACAAAAAACAATAAAGAAAATAACTCAAAATTGTAATCATAAAAAGAATTTTTTGTATATTAAAATTACGACGATTTGACAGAATTAAAACAATACTGTAATATAATTTTAGATAATTTATTTACAGAATTAATGAAAGATTGTTTTAATAAAGAAATTTAAAAATAAATTTTACAATACAAAAACATTGTTAATAACATTATTAATTTTGATTATTATATTAATGAAAAAATTTATATCGATTAACAACAAAAGTTAGAAAATGAATACAAATAAACAAAAGAATAAGTGTAATAAGTTAATATATAAATTTCATAAAATTCTAATTAAAAATAATTATAATCATTATTTGATTAATATTCATAACTATAATAATAACTATAAACAATTAATGATCAATTAACAATTTTAAAATAAGAAATTGTTAATAAAATATTTATTTCAAAGGAAATAAAAGATAAAATAATGAAAGGAGGTTACCCATTATAATGTAATGAAATTTTAGTTAAAATAGGTTAAGATTATGAAAATATAGTTAAAATGGATTATTATAATGATGTTTAAAAACATTAAAATGATGAAATTAAAAATTTAGAAAGTTTATCATAAAGTAATTCAAGTTTAAATTCCAGTTAAAAAATATTACAAAAAGGTGGTAAAAGAAAAAGCAAATCAACAAGTATATATTCAACAGATGAATCATTTAGATCATAATCAAGTATATAATAACATAATTAATAAGAATAATAAGAATAATATGATGAATATTATAAAAATAAATAATTATTTAATTAATAAATTTTATAACAAGGTATTATGACAAAAGAATAATTAAGTAAATAAAAATTAAAGCAAGGTTCATTTAAAAAATTTATTAATAATATATTAAATATTAATTAATAAAATTGAACAAATCTTATTTTACAATCAAAAATAATTTTTATATTTTTAATAATAAAATTAAGATAATGTCTATATAACAAGGATAAGAAGGATAATCAGAATATTTATATGATACAATCAATGTAAATAATTTTAAATATTTTATAAATGTTATAAATAAGAAAGCAGTAAATGAAGTAATTAAATAACTTAAAAATGAATAATTAATTAAAGAAAAATTAAATAAATATATTGTTAATTAAGATGCATCACTTGTAAATGCATTTTCATCTAAATAAATATTTGAAAAAGATGAATTTTAAAAGGGGTTGGTTCCATATATTGAATAAATTAGTTAATCAATAATGACATAAAAATAATATGAAAAAGTCTAAAACTTATTTAAATAAGTTTTGGATAATCCTTAAATTAAAAGTTCTATTGAAAATTACAATAATTCAAAAAATGCATTGATGAGAACTTTGGAATCTATATTTGTAGATGATATTGTTAAACTTGTTAGATAAAAAGTATAAATGCCATAGGACAAACCAATTGATAGTTCTGTAAAATTTATTTTAGAAAAACCATTAGATATTGAATCAATATAAAAAAAACCATTATATGATAGAATAATGAGTATTTTACGACTAAAATCTTCAAAAAATCAACCATATTAATCATATTATGGCACCTTAAAACAAGAATATTAATTAACTAATTAAATTTAATAATAATAAAAAAACCTTTTTGATTTATCAAGTAAAAATAAAACATAAGGTGAAAAAATTATTGATTAAATTGAAAAAATGAATATGACAACAAGTATATTAAAAAATGATCCTAAAATGAAATTATTGGGAGAACACCAAAACGCATTAGATAAAATGTCCAAAACTTTAAGAGGTTTTATTGATTATGATAAAGATATTAGTTTATATTCATAATCTTCATTATCATTATATCCACATAGTTTAGTTAAAGATTAAAAAAATAATCCAAGATTAATGGATCCATAATATATAAAAAATTTAGAAAAAACATATAAATAATGAGTAAATATTATTTTATTATTTATATAATTTTAATTACTAAAAAATAAATTATCATATTTAAAATATTAAAAAAATATGTTTTAGTAATTAAAAATACATTAATATATTAATACAAAAGTTTTAATTATTAGTTTCGTTACTGGTCTTTTATATATAAAATATATAAGAAAAAGAGATTAAAAGATAGTATATAAAATGCCAAATATAAATAAAAACAATAATAATGTAATATATTTGTCAGATGATGATAAATTTTATAAAATAGACACAGTTGAAACTTCTTGTTCAACCGAAGAAAATAAATATTAAATTATTTAATAATGAATGAAATATGCACAATTTAATTAAATTTTTATAAAAATATAAAATATAAAATATAAAATATATTTAAAAAGACTAATATAATTTAAAATTATTTATTGAATTAATATGGCAACAAAAAATTAAATGTTTATTGATAGTCCAACGGGTAAAATATTATTTTCTATTATTTTAGGATTTGCCCTTGCTTCATTATTTAGATTAGATTGTGTCAATCCCAAATGTAAAATATATAAATTACCAGATAATGTAGATTTAGAAAAAACAAAATATAAAGTTAATGATAAATGTTATTTTTTTCATTAAAGAAATTTAAATAGTTGAATAAAAATAAAATATTTTTGAATTCGTAAATTATAATAATTTTATTACATTTTTATTATTAAAATAAAAATAGTATATTTAGAATAGAATAAATTAAAATTATGGATAGAAATATCGCAGAAGAAAAGGGAGGAACACCTATATAAATTTTAGGTTAAAGTTCTTAAACTCCTAAAAATTAAGATATTTAAAAACTTTTGGATAGTATTAACGATTAATATTAACAATAATAATAATCAAATGTTGATAGTATGTAATCATAATAGTAATAATATAACTAACATTAATAACAATAAGAATAATAACAATACGAAGAATTTATGAAATTTAAATAATTATAACAAGAATAAGAATAACATTAAAATTAATAACATTAATAAAATTAATAATAAAGTGAAAATTTCAACTTTGATAATGAATTAAATGAAGTGTCAAAATAATAAAAAAATAACAAATAAAAATCATTATTTAAAATGCCATAAAATTTTGTTTAAAATATGTTTTTATTTATGGCAATATTTACATTATTATCAATGAGAATTCTTAAAAC
>JACCDW011786919.1_pt1 | contig 16135 bp, 17 predicted proteins | sample 7449781 | NCBI WGS metagenome assembly JACCDW01 (sample SAMN15323449, study PRJNA562643) | freshwater metagenome | isolation source: river surface water | place: USA:Blue River Watershed | collected 2017-08-18
CACACTCACGAATCTATTTCAACTGCGCACGAAGATGTGAAGTTCGGATTCTCAATCGCATCAGGTGCGGCTTGGAGCGCAGTCGAGAAGATTGCAATGCATCCGGAGCTCGAACTCCGAGGAGTCCATTGCCACATCGGCTCACAGATCTTCGGCACCGAAGCATTTGAAATCGCCGCAGATCGATTATTGGCCTTTATGGCTCGCTACCGAGACACATATGGAAACGAACTGCCGGAGCTTGATCTTGGCGGCGGTTATGGAATCGCCTACCTTCCTACGGAGATAACTGTCGAACCTTCAGATGTACTGCCAGCGATTGGATCAGCTGTTCGTGCAGCCTGTGCAAAGTACAAGTTAAATGTTCCAGCGATTTCAATCGAACCTGGACGCAATATTGTTGGGCCAACCATGTTCACTCTCTATGAGGTCGGTACGGTTAAGGATGTTGTTCTTGAAGATGGTTCAGTGCGCAGATATGTATCTGTTGATGGTGGAATGAGTGATAACGCGCGAACCGCACTCTATGACGCTGAATACTTCGCCTGCCTCGCACAGCGCACCTCAACTGCCATTACTTCACTTTCGCGAATTGTTGGCAAACATTGCGAAACCGGTGACATCATCATTCGTGATATTCAACTTCCATCAGATGTAGTCCCGGGCGATCTCATCGCTACCCCAGCGACTGGTGCATATGGACGTTCGATGGCGAGCAATTACAACCACGTTCCACGCCCGCCAGTCGTAGCTGTTATTGATGGAAAGGCGCGAGTAATCGTGCGCCGCGAGACCGAGGCTGATTTACTCGCTCTCGATGTAGCCAAGATGTGAAAGAATGACCCCCATGTCCCGAGCAGATAAACCAGTAAGAATTGGCATGCTTGGCTGCGGAGTCGTTGGCAGCGAAGTCGCTCGCCTCCTCCTTGCAGATACTGATGAACTCTCTACTCGCGCTGGAGTAAAGATTGAGTTGGCACGGATTGCTGTGCGCACCATCAAGCCTTATGAAGGCATTAACCCGGCGCTCTTCACTACCGACCCTTTCTCAATCGTCAATGATCCCGAGATCGATCTCATCGTCGAAGTCATGGGCGGAATCGAACCAGCCTATGAGTTAGCGCTTCTTGCAATCAAGAATCGCAAATCAATTGTTACCGCAAATAAGGCGCTACTAGCTAGCCACGGCGCCGAACTCTTCACCGCTGCATATGCGCAAGGTGAAGATATTTATTACGAAGCTTCGGTAGCAGGCGCAATTCCAATTATCCGCCCGCTTCGTGACTCATTGGTCGGTGACTTTGTTATTCGTGTGATGGGAATAGTCAACGGCACTACTAATTACATTCTTACCAAGATGCATGAAGAGAATAAAGAGTTTGCAGTGGCGCTCAAAGAGGCCCAGGCTCTCGGTTATGCTGAGGCAGATCCAACGGCAGATATTGAGGGTTTTGACGCTGCGGCAAAGGCAGCGATTCTCTCTGGCCTGGCATTCCACACTCGAGTAACAGTCTCAGATGTCTACCGTGAAGGAATCTCCAAAATCACTTTGGAGGATGTCCAACTGGCAAAGTCACTTGGCTATGTCATTAAGTTACTTGCAATTGCTGAGCTAACTCCGGCAGATGAGATTTCTGTTCGCGTGCATCCAGTGATGCTCGAGAAGGCGCACCCGCTTGCTTCAGTACGCGATGCATTCAACGCCGTCTTTGTTGAAGCAGAGTCAGCAGGACCGTTGATGTTCTATGGCCGTGGCGCAGGTGGCGCACCAACTGCATCAGCGATTCTCGGTGATGTACTCGCAGTCTCTCGCCATATTGCCCACAATTCGGTTGGACAACGTGAGACCGATTATGCAGATCGCGACATTGCTCCGATTGAGACCACCAAGACCAAGTTCTTAATTCGCCTTGAAGTACAAGATAAATCAGGTGTTTTGGCAGCTATCGCACAGGTATTTGCAACTCAAGGTGTTTCGATTCAGACCGTTGATCAAAATGGTCGCGACGAAGATGCCGAGCTAATTATCGTCACCCACCTGGCAACAGAGGGCGAGCTCAAGGCAACTGTCGATGCCCTTCAGAAGATGGATATCGTCACTCAAATTTCAAGCGTTATCCGGGTAGAGGGAGCGAGTGCCTAATGGGATTGCTAGGTCGTGTTTTGTCGGGCAAGAAAGAGGGTGCTCATCAGTGGCGCGGAGTTATTGAGGAGTATCGCCACCGCCTTCCGGTAAGTGCAAAGACTCCTATCGTCTCGCTTCGTGAAGGTGGAACTCCACTCATCTATGCCTGCAACCTCTCCGAGATGTTAGATAACGAGGTCTGGGTAAAGTTTGAAGGCATCAACCCAACCGGCTCATTTAAAGATCGCGGCATGACCATGGCGATCTCTAAAGCTGCTGAAGATGGTGCAAAGGCCGTTATCTGTGCATCTACCGGAAATACATCGGCATCGGCTGCGGCATATGCAGTGAAAGCAGGAATGGTTCCAGCTGTCTTAATTCCTGAGGGAAAGATTGCGATGGGCAAGTTGGCGCAAGCAGTTGCACATGGCGCGACCTTGCTTCAGGTCGACGGTAACTTCGATGATTGCCTAGTCCTTGCTCGCGAACTCTCTGAGAAGTATCCAGTCTCACTTGTTAATTCGGTAAATCCATTTCGAATTGAAGGGCAGAAGACCGCAGCTTTTGAAGTTGTAGATCTCTTGGGCGATGCACCAGATATTCATACCTTGCCCGTTGGTAATGCTGGAAATATCACTGCATATTGGAAGGGCTACAACGAATACTTCAGCGATGGGCTCTCCAAGAAGAAGCCAGCGATGTGGGGCTTCCAAGCAGCAGGAGCTGCGCCCCTAGTACTCGGCCACCCAGTTGATAACCCAGAGACAATCGCTACCGCTATTCGTATTGGTAAGCCAGCATCCTGGAACCAGGCGATTGCCGCGCGCGATGAATCTGCCGGTCTTATTGATTCTGTTACAGATGAAGAGATTCTCGCTGCGTATCGAATTCTCTCGTCACAAGAAGGCATTTTCTGCGAACCATCGTCGGCGGCAGGTCTTGCTGGACTCATTAAATATAAGGCGGCTGGAAAGTTGCCACGTGGCAAGAAGATTGTTATTACCTGTACTGGAAATGGTTTGAAAGATATTCCATGGGCGCTTGAGGGCGCGAAAGATCCAATCATCGTTCCGGTAAATGCAGATGCCGCAGCTGCTGCCCTTGGATTGAGTAAGGCTTAATCAATGAGCAAGCCAACTTTTAAGGCGAAGCCGATGCAGGTACAAGTCCCTGCATCCTCTGCCAATTTAGGTCCTGGCTTTGATGCATTTGGTTTAGCTCTCTCGCTCCACGATCGTTATGTCGCACAAGTTCTCGATGATGTCACGCTCGATATTGATGTCACCGGCGAAGGTGCGGATGAAGTTCCGCGCAATGACAAGAACCTCCTAGTTAAGGCGATGTATAAAGGTTTTGACTTTCTCGGTGGCCGACCAAAAGGATTGGCAGTACGCGCACTCAATGTGAATCCACATGGCCGCGGCCTCGGTTCTTCAGCTAGCGCGATTATTGGCGGACTAGTTTTGGCTCGCGCATTGGTACTCAATGGCGAAGACCATATGAGCGATATTCAGCTGCTCTCCCTCGCCACTGATATGGAGGGCCATCCAGATAATGTCTCAGCATCCCTTTTTGGTGGCGCAACTATTTCGTGGTTCGAGATGGCGAAGAATAAATCTTCTGCTCATTGCATCCATCTCAATGTAGATTCACGGATTCAAGCGCTGGCATATATTCCAAGCAAAGTGTTGCCAACATCAAAGGCTCGCAAATTGTTGCCTGAGTCCATTCCTTTCGCAGATGCGGTACGAAATACAACAAATGCCGCTCTTATGAGCCATGCACTTACATCGCGCCCCGATTTACTTTTCACCGCAACCGAAGATTTCTTACATCAGTCCTATCGCGCAGAGGCGATGCCAGAGTCATTTGCGCTCGTTGAAAAGTTACGTGGCGCTGGTGTGGCTGCATTTATCTCAGGTGCCGGACCAACAGTGCTCGCCCTCCACACCGCAGATCAACGCGAATTGGAAGAGCTGAAGTTAGCCGGTGGCAAGGCTTTTGCAGCTACCCCACTTGAAATTGCCTCACGTGGAGCGACCCTGCTATAGTTTCGCCCATCAGCAGCGCCGGTTTCACTGAGGCGAAGTAGTTGATAAATCCCAAAGAAATTCCCACGGAATTTCAAAGTTCCACTCCACCACAAGATTCTCGCTACATCCGTAGCGGGACGTTGAAGAAAAGAAATCAATGACAACAACAGAACTCGCTGCAATGACACTTCCGAAACTCAAGGAAGTCGCCTCCCAGCTCGGTATTGAAGGCGCAGCAAAGCTCAAGAAGGATGCACTCGTCACTGCAATTGCCGACCTACAGGCTTCAAATCGCGAGGCAGCAAAGGCAGAGCGCGAAGCTCGCCGTGAGGCGCGAAATGCAAAGCGCAACAACGACTCCAAGTCGAAGAACTCTGATGATTCAGACTCAGAGGATTCAGATCAGAATTCACAAGATAACGCGAACGATGGCGATAATTCATCGGACAACCGTGGTGACCGCAACGACCGTTTCGATCGTGGCGACCGTAATGACCGCAACCGCAATCGTCGCGACCGCAACCGTGGCCGCGATCGCAACCGCGACCGCAATGGACGCGAAGAGCGCGAGCCAGTTATCGGCGAGGACGACGTACTTGTTCCAGTCGGTGGTCTTGTAGATATTCTCGAAAACTACTCATTTATTCGCACCGCCGGTTACCTACCTGGCCCTAACGATGTCTATGTTTCACAGGGACAGGTTCGCAAGTACGGACTCCGCAAGGGAGATGTTGTTACCGGCCAAGTTCGCCAAGCACGTGAAGGTGAGCAGAAGCAGAAGTACAACCCACTTATTACTCTTGAGACTGTTAATGGCGTTCCAGTCGACGAAGCTAAGGCTCGCGTCGAGTTTGGAAAGCTTGTTCCGCTCTATCCACAAGAGCGCCTTCGCCTTGAGACTGAGCCAAATATCCTCACAACTCGCGTAATCGATTTGATCGCACCAATCGGTAAGGGTCAGCGCGGACTCATTGTTGCGCCGCCTAAGGCTGGTAAGACAATGGTCTTGCAGGCGATTGCTAATGCAATCACCGTCAATAACCCTGAGGTTCATCTCATGGTTGTTCTCGTCGATGAGCGCCCAGAAGAAGTTACCGATATGACTCGTTCGGTTAAGGGCGAAGTCATCGCATCGACCTTCGATCGTCCAGCAGAAGATCACACCATGATCGCAGAGCTCGCTATCGAGCGCGCAAAGCGATTGGTTGAGCTAGGACACGATGTCGTTGTTCTCCTCGACTCGATTACTCGCCTGGGCCGCGCTTACAACATCGCAGCCCCAGCATCAGGTCGCATCTTGTCTGGTGGCGTTGATTCGGCTGCGCTCTATCCACCAAAGAAGTTCTTCGGTGCTGCTCGTAATATCGAAGATGGTGGATCGCTCACAATTCTTGCGACAGCTCTTATCGAAACCGGATCACGTATGGATGAAGTGATCTTCGAAGAGTTTAAGGGAACTGGCAACATGGAGCTCATCCTTGATCGCCGCCTTGCCGATAAGCGCATCTTCCCAGCGGTTAACGTGGTCTCATCTTCTACTCGTAAGGAAGAGATCTTGATGGGATCAGAAGAGCTCAATATCGTTTGGAAGCTCCGCCGCGTTCTTCACGCACTCGAGCCACAGGCTGCGCTTGAGCTTCTCCTTGAGAAGATGAAGGGCACAAAGTCGAACGTTGAGTTCCTAATGCAGATTCAGAAGACAACTGCTGGTCCGGATAACGGCTAATCGCCAGATACTTGATAAGGCCCCGTCGATATCGCGTCGACGGGGCTTTTTCATCTCCTCCCGATATTTGAAGATAACTTGTGGAAATAAAGAATTTATTGTGAAGAACCATTTGTAGCCTCCTGACAAATAGAAGAGAGGTTCCATGAAAATCCTGAAATTCCTACCAGGCTCTATTGCGCTCTGCTTCGGCGCCACAATTATGACCGCACCACCCGCATCGGCAGATCCTTACTGTTATTCCTTTGGAACCTTTTCAAGTTGCGTAGAGGTGCCTTCTTATGTGACTCCAGTTCCAACACCACCAAAACCTTTGCCAATCTGGGTCTGTAAGACAGTCTTCTCGGCGCAGCTCGTATCCTCAATTATTCCGGGACCTATTCCAACGTTCATAAGTCGAGTAATGTCTGTTCCAACTCTTTCCTGTTTCTGGGCGTGAAGGGAGAAATTCTATGTATGACAAAATAGTGCTCACTTTAATAGTTTTATCAGGTGCATTCGTTCCTAGCTTTCGGAGGAACAGGAAAAAGGGCTTAGGAATTCTGGAGAGCATTTACCGTCTATAGAGCGGTTGATTCACATCTGCCTCGTGCGTAAATCACAGAGATTCCACAAGCTGTGAGCCCATTCTTCTCGTAGGAACTTCGTATCCGGCGTTGTTCCAACACTTTCGCCCTTTAAAGGAGCAGATTATGAAGGCAACACTCACAACACCCCGCACCTTGGCCCTACTTGTGGCAGCTGGCCTCATCGCTGGCACCAGCCCGGCGCTTGCAGATGAGACCCCAACTGCGACGACGGTAACAAAGCCGCTCACTGAATATCAGAGCGCACGCGCTGCCTACAAAGTTGCGCTAGAGGGTTATATCGCAAACCGCAAGAGCTCAATCGCCCAATACAAAGTTGCACATGAAGCGTATTCAGCGGCACGGAAGAGCTATAACGAAGCACGTAAGCCGATCCTCGATACCTTTAAGTCAGAGCTCGCTGCAGCAAGAAGCGCACGTGACACCGCTCTTGCAGCTGCAACAACTGATGCAGCAAAGCTTGAAGCGACTACAACATTTAAGGCAGCTGTAGCTGCTGCAACATCGAAGCGAGATGCAGCGGTCGCAGCGCTCGGTGCTGCTCCAGTTGCGCCAACTAAGCCAGTTCTTGGCGAACGCCCAACGCCGCCAACTAAGCCTGCAAAGGCAGGTAAGAGCTCCTAAATATTCTTAACGGGGCTCAACCCCAATGAGACCTCCACCTCTACTTCTCCGATGAGGTGGCTCTTGAAAGGCCTCAACCGCAGAATCTTTCGCTCCATACGCGAGGATTTTGCGGTTGAGTGCTTTTGGGAGATGATTAACCCCTAGTAAGGCCCTACTGGTTCACCGAGACTCGGACCCAGTGCAAGCGAAAAGGAAGCCCCATGAAGCCAGAGATCCACCCAGAATATAAAGAGACCCAGGTAACTTGTGGTTGCGGTGAGAAGTTTGTAACTCGCTCAACAGTTGCTAGCGGATCAATCTACGTTGAAGTCTGTTCTGTCTGCCACCCGTTCTACACCGGTAAGCAGCGCATCCTTGATACAGGCGGACGCGTCGCTAAGTTTGAGGAGCGCTTCGGTAAGAAGTAGCTTCTCCAAGAGACCGCCTATGCAGCCCTCAATGGGTTGCGGGCGGTCTCTTCATTTTTACCCATCTTTGCAACTATAGATTTAGCGCAGAGATTGAATTGGTAGATTCAATAAGAAGATTTAATTAGAGGAACGGAGTCGGAAGATATGTCTGATGATCGCTTCGCATCCGCACATGAGATGGTGCGCGAGTATCAAGAGCTTGAAGCGCTCATGGCCGACCCGTCAATCCATGAAGATCAAGGTAAAGCCAGACAACTCGGCCGACGCTATGCCCAACTAGGTCCAGTTGTTGCCGGCTTCAATGCTTGGAAGAGCGCTAACGATGATCTCGCAGCTGCACGCGAGATGGCGGCGGAAGATCCAGAGTTTGCAGCTGAGATTCCCGCGATGGAGGCGACCCTTGCTGCCGCCGGCGAAAAGTTGGAAGAGCTCCTCTTGCCACGCGACCCTAACGATGATCGCGATGTGATTATGGAAGTTAAGGCAGGCGCGGGTGGCGATGAATCTGCGCTGTTTGCCGGAGATTTAGTTCGTATGTATCAACGTTATGCCGAGAAGCACAATTGGAAGGTCGAGATTATCGATCTCACCGAAGCAGATCTCGGTGGCTATAAAGATATTTCAATGGCGATTAAATCCAAGGGAACGCCAGAGCCAGGCAACTCACCATATGCACGGTTGAAGTTTGAAGGTGGCGTGCATCGCGTACAACGCGTGCCAGAGACAGAGAGCCAGGGTCGCATCCACACTTCTGCGGCGGGCGTACTGATTCTTCCCGAGGCGGAAGAGGTCGATGTCGAGCTCAATATGAATGATGTTCGAGTCGATGTCTATCGTTCATCTGGTCCCGGCGGTCAATCTGTAAATACCACCGACTCTGCTGTTCGACTTACCCACGTACCCACCGGCATTGTCGTTTCCTGTCAGAACGAGAAGTCGCAGCTTCAGAATAAGGAATCCGCGCTTCGTATCTTGCGCGCTCGACTCTTGGCCGATGCCCAAGAGAAGGCAGAGGCTGCAGCATCTGCAGAACGTAAGAGCCAGGTCCGCACCGTTGATCGTTCTGAACGAATCCGTACCTACAACTTTCCAGAGAACCGCTTGAGTGATCACCGAGTGAACTACAAATCAAATAATTTAGATTCGGTTCTCAATGGCGAACTCGATGATGTCATTCAAGCCTTACTCGATGCCGATAAGGCAGCAAAGCTCTCTGCTACTAGTTAATTCTCGCTATGGAACTCACCTTTAAAGAATTCTTACGCGGCGGAAAAGAGCAGTTGGCTGCCGCTGGTTTTCCAGAGGTAGAAGCGGAACATCTCTTAGCGCATGTCCTTGGTATCTCGCGAATGGAGCTCCACAGCCCACTTGCCGTAGAAAATGCGATCAAGGCGATCGGTGATATCACTCTGATTGAAGAGAATTTTTGGAAGTTGCTCGATCGTCGATGCGCACATGAACCGCTGCAATATCTCACCGGCATCGCCTACTTTAGATATTTAGAACTCGAAGTTGGTCCGGGGGTCTTGGTTCCGCGGCCAGAGAGCGAACTCTTGGTTGAGGCGGTCTTAAAGAATATTGAGAGCCGAGGCGAGGCAGCGGTAAGCGTTGTTGATTTAGGTGCAGGTTCTGGTGCCCTCACCTTGGCAATTGCAACTGAAGCGCCACGCGCTCATGTGATTGCAGTTGAGAAAGATGCACAAGCTCTTGAGTGGTTGAGGCGCAATGTCGCCTTGATTTCTGAGGATGTTCGCATTCTCGAATCTGATGTCTCAGACGCGCTCATTGGCGTGAAGTGCGATGTGGTAATTGCCAATCCACCATATATTCCAGATGGCCAAGAGTTGCCACGAGATGTGGCAGAACACGAGCCTGCGGCCGCTCTCTATGGCGGGGCAAGTGGGATGGAGATTCCAGCTAAATTTATTGAGGCGGCAGCTCGACTCTTGAAGAGCGGTGGCTTCTGTGCAATCGAGCATCATGAGAGCCAAGGCGATTTAATCAAGGCAGAGCTCGAGCCTCACTTTGAGAGCGTCACCACTCATAACGATCTCACCGGTCGCCCTCGCTTCACCACGGGAACTAGGAGATAATTAACTATGGAGCGAATCAATCTGCTTGAAGGAGATATCAAAGATCACCTCGCCTTAGCGCTCAAAGGAATCAAAGATGGATACATCATCTGCGCCCCGCTCGAGCACGGGTATGTATTTCTCGCCGATGCATTCTCTGAATTTGCAGTTCGTGCGATGCATGTTCTTCGCGGCGATAACCTCGGTGTAAAGGCGCAAGTTCTGATCCACTCGGGCCAAGCTATTACTGGACTATCTCGATACGTCAATGACGATACCCGTGCGCTTATCGATGCATTTTGGCCCGGCCCACTCTCACTCAACCTCCATCCCAACATGGGCCTCAATTGGAACCTCGGCGATAACAACGGCCTCGATATCTTTAGCGTTCGCGCACCACAAGCGCCATTTGTCTCTGAACTTCTCAAGCAGAGCGGTCCGCTAGCGGTGGCAAGCGCGGCGCGAGTTGGCCAGAAGCCAGCGCTGACCACTGATCGAATCTTCGTTCTCGAATCTGATCTCGCTGTGATGTTTGACGCAGGCGAACTTCCAGAGGGACCGGCGACGACAATTGTGCAGTCAGATATCGATGGAATGACCATTATTCGAGAAGGTGCCATCACCCGCGCGCAACTAGGTGCGGTCGTGCCGGCACTAATTGAAGAGCAACCAATAGGCTAGGGCTATGTCCAATACTTTCTATGGCCCAGATTTCGAGCTACTAACCCAGCAGGACCCAGCAATCGCTGCGGTTCTACTCTCTGAACTCAAGCGTCAGCAGACCAATCTCCAACTGATTGCCTCCGAGAACTTCACATCGCGCGCAGTTCTCGCAGCCCTTGGTTCAACTCTCTCCAATAAGTACGCAGAAGGCTATCCAGGTAAGCGTTACTACGGAGGTTGCGAAGAGGTTGATATCGCAGAGTCAATTGCGATCGATCGCGCAAAATCGCTCTTTGGTGCCGAGCATGCAAATGTTCAACCACACTCAGGTGCCAGCGCAAACGTCGCTGTCTATCAAGCATTTACCAAGCCAGGCGATACCGTCTTGGCGATGTCGCTGCCACATGGTGGCCACCTCACACATGGTTCTAAGGTCAACTTCTCCGGCAAGTGGTTCAACATCGTCTCGTACGGCGTTCGCCAAGATAACGAGCTCATCGATTACGACGAACTTCGCGATCTCGCAATTGCCAACAAGCCGAAGATGATCTGTACCGGTGCAACTGCATACCCATCGCTCATTGATTTTGAGAAAGTCCGCGCAATCTGCGATGAAGTTGGCGCAATCATGTGGGTTGATGCCGCTCACTTCATCGGTCTTGTTGCCGGTAAGGCGATTCCGTCGCCAGTTCCGTATGCCGATGTCGTTTCATTTACAACACATAAGGTTCTCCGTGGTCCTCGCGGTGGCATGATCTTGTCGAAGGCAGAGCATGGCGCTGCTATCGATAAGGCGGTCTTCCCAGGAATGCAGGGCGGTCCAATTATGTCTGCGGTAGCTGGAAAGGCGGTCGCGCTCGCAGAGTGCGCAACTCCGGCCTATCAAAAGTATGCAAAAGATGTCATCGTCAATGCGCAATCGCTCGCCGCTGCTCTTGAGGCAGAAGGCATGCGCGCCGTCTCTGGCGGAACGCAGACCCACTTGGCGCTGATCGATATTCGCGCAACTGGAGTCAATGGCAAGGTCGCTGATGAGCGTTGCGGCGCAGCAGGAATCGTGCTCAATAAGAACTCAATCCCATTTGATCCAGAGGCGCCATCAGTTACCTCGGGTATTCGCGTGGGAACTCCCGCTACAACAACACAGGGAATGGGCGTTGGCCAGATGAAGATCATCGCATCGCTTATCGCGCGCGCAATTAAGAGCGATGATGCTGCGGCACATGCGGCAATCAAAGCCGAGGTACATGCACTTACTGCGCAATTTCCTATCTATCAGGCCTAACTCCGAGAAAATCAGATGCGCGAGTACTTAGTAACTCTCCTGCTCGCTGCAGTGATTTGTTATGTAGTCACACCTTATGTCCGCTCCTGGGCGATCAAATTTGGCGTAGTTGCCAAGATTCGCGAACGCGATATCCATACAACGCCAATTCCTCGATGGGGCGGCCTTGCGATGTGGATTGGAATGGCAACCACATTCGCCATGGTCAGCCATCTCTCGCTCGTCGGCAAGTCTTTTACTCGCGAATCAATCGGCATATTCCTCGCCTCGACCTTCTTAGTTCTCCTTGGCATGATCGATGATCGATTTGAGTTAGATGCGCTCACCAAATTAGCGGGTCAAGCTTTAGCGGCAGGAATACTTTTGATCTACGGAGTGCAAATTTTCTGGCTACCAATCAATGGCGTCATGACTCTGCCGCCAAGTATCGGCCAGTTGCTCACCGTTCTCATTGTTCTTGTGACCATCAATGCAGTGAACTTTATCGATGGCCTTGATGGCTTAGCCGCTGGAATCGTCGCCATCTCGGGCGCCGCCTTCTTCGCCTTCGCCTATTTATTAGCTGTTATCTATGGTTTTAGCCGTGCGGGGTCACCTTCGCTCATTACCGCAATCATCATTGGCGTCTGCCTCGGCTTCCTTCCGCATAACGCCTACCCAGCAAAGATCTTTATGGGCGATTCTGGTTCGATGTTACTCGGACTTTTGCTCGCAGCATCTGCGATTACATTGACCGGGCAGATTGATCCCAATGCAATCTCGGCAGAGAAACTTGGACCAACGCTCTTGCCATTGGCCCTTCCGTTAGCGGTGCTTGCACTTCCGTTGATCGATTTATTCTCAGCAATAGTTCGTAGATTGCGCGCAGGTAAATCGCCATTCTCCTCTGATAAAGAGCATATTCATCACCGCATTATGCGCTCTGGAAATTCTCAAGCTCGTACCGCTCTCATTATGTATTCGTGGACTGCAACAATTGCATTTCCAGTTTCGGTCTCTGCATTCACGCCACTCTGGGTTGCCGGAATTCTCTTTGCGGTTCTTCTCTGCGCGACCCTGATCTTCCAAAGTAAGCGACCTGAGCTGAAGAAGAGATTGGCGGCGCAATGAACTCAGAGATGAATTCGCAAATAAGTACCGAGCGAGCGCTTCTGCGAGGCGCACTACTCCCAACTCTCATTGTCGGAGTTGTCGCAATTGCCGCATCAACTTGGCAAGCGGGTCGAGCTGGGTTGGTTGGTGCGCTCTTGGCACAACTCGTGGTTGTTATCTTCTTTGCAACCAATATTGGAACCGCGCGTCTGACCCGAGATCTCGATCCGGTGATGACGATGTCAATCGCGATGTTCTCCTATATGGCCAAGGTCTTACTCCTCGGCGTCTTCCTCTGGTTGATCACCACCTTTATCTCTGCTGAGAGCTGCAATCGCCAGGCCTTCGCCCTCAGTGCCATAGCAGCAACTTTCGCCTGGCTTGGGGGAGAGATCCGGGCATATCTGGCTCTCAAACTTCATCTACAATTGCCGCAGCGGTAGGGTTGAAGCCCGCCCCACCTATTTCACTTGCTATTTCACTTGAGGCTCGGCGTAAAGGAGAGAACCCATGGCAGGCAATCGCGAGGCAGATGCGCTCTGGACCATCGTTGGCTACATGCTCTCTGGCCTGATCTTCTGGGGTGGGGTTGGATACCTGGCTGATAAGTACCTCAACACCTCTTATTTGACCCTGGTTGGCTTCCTCTTGGGCATGGGCGGTGCGCTCTATCTCATATGGCTTCGATTTGGCCGGGAGTAGAAAAACCCCCTAATCTTTGCCAGGTCTGAAGAAGTCAGGCGCACTCCGACTTACAAATCTGAGGGATGGCAATGCATCTAAAGCTCAGCGGTGAAGAGGGATTTACCCCTCCCGGCGTAAAAGACTTTAATCTCCCTCCAATCTTTGAAAATATCGAATGGCTTACCAAGCCAGTTCTCCTCGCTGGGTTATCGGTAGTTCTGATCTCGGCCTACTTCATCGCCGCATCTCGTAAGGCAAAGGTTGTTCCAGGCAAACTTCAATTCTCTGGCGAACTCGTCTATGACTTTGTTCGTAATGGTTTAGCGAAAGATATTTTGGGTCCAGAGTTCATGCGCTTTGTGCCATATCTCTTTACTCTCTTTACCTTTGTTCTCGTCAATAACGTCTTTGCAATTGTGCCGATGCTTCAGTTCTCAGCGATGATGCACGTCGGCTTCCCATATGCGCTCGCAATCATTACCTACTTGGTTTATCACTTTGTGGGAATGAAGAAGCAGGGCACTCTGCACTACCTCAAGGGCATTGCATTTATGCCAGGTGTGCCAAAGGCGATCTATGTATTGCTTACACCAATCGAACTCGCAACATTCTTTATCGTTCGCCCATTTACTCTCGGCCTCCGTCTCTTCGCAAATATGTTCGCAGGTCACTTGCTTCTCCTCGTCTTTATCTTGGGTGGCGAGCACCTTCTCTCTGGGGTAATCGGACTCAAGCTAGTTTCGCCATTTGCCTTCGCAATGGGTATCGCGCTGACATTCTTCGAATTTATGGTGCAGTGCCTCCAGGCCTACATCTTCACTCTCTTGACCGCCCTCTATATCGCTGGCTCACTAGCTGACGAGCACTAACAACGCTAAAAACAGAATTGGGGAAGTAACTTCGCTTCTTCAGTAAGAAAGGTAGAAACATGACAGGCTCACTTAACGTCATCGGTTACGGCATCGCTGCAATCGGACCTGCAATCGCAACTGGCTTGATCTTCGCTGCTTACATCAGCGGTGTAGCTCGCCAGCCAGAGTCACGCAGCGTCCTCCAGCCAATCGCGTTCCTCGGATTCGCTATGGCTGAAGCGCTTGCACTCTTCGGTCTCGTTCTCGCATTCGTTCTCTAATCGGTTATCCAAGAAACATTCGACAGGTAACTCCCTAAGGAGAACACAATGCATCTATTTAACTTTGCGGATGAAGCGGTATTAGCCGCGGAAGAGCTCAACCCTCTTATCCCTCATCCAGTTGAGATCGTCGTCGGCTCAATCGCCTTCGTACTTCTCTTCCTCGTCTTGAAGAGCAAAGTCGTTCCTATGTTTGAAAAGGCATATGCAGAGCGCACCGCAGCAATTCAAGGTGGCATGGAGAAGGCAGAGAAGGCGCAGCAAGAAGCTGCCCTCGCTCTCGCCTCGTACACTGAACAACTTTCATCAGCTCGTGATGAGTCCTCACGTCTTCGTGAAGAGGCTCGCATTCAGGGCGCTGCGATCGTTGAAGAACTTCGCGCTAAGGCTCAGGAAGAAGCAGCTCGCATCACAGCAGCAGCACACGCTTCAATCGAGGCCGAGCGCCAGCAGGCAATCACTTCACTTCGTAATGAGGTAGGTGCTCTAGCTGTTGAACTCGCATCAAAGATTGTGGGAGAAGCTCTCGATGACCAGGCTCGTCAGTCACGAATCGTTGAACGATTTATTGAAGATCTCGAAAAGAGTAAGTAATGAGAATCCATCTCGGAGGAAGTAGCCGTCAGTCACTCGTGGCTGCACGCGCAAAGCTTGATGCTGCCGTAAAGGGCGCTTCAGCGGGCGCAGCTTCCGAGTTGTCTTCACATCTCTTCTTCGCCGCTGAAATCTTCGCCTCAAATACATCTATCCGCCGCGCATTTACAGACCCATCTCGCGATGGCGCTGCCAAGAACGCGTTGGTTAAGGATCTCTTTGGTGGAAAGATTTCACAGAGCGCAAGCGATCTCTTGGCAGAAGTTGCCGGCCTCCGATGGTCTGCATCAGGTGACTTGGTAACAGTCATCGAGCAGCTCGCTATCGAGGCAGAGGGCGTAGCAGCTAACGCTGAAGGCGCACTAGATCGACTTGAATCAGAGTTCTTTGAGGTCTCTCGAGTAATTGCAGATAATTTCGAACTACGTAAGGCACTTGTCGGAAACGGTTCAGTAGAAGCTAAGGGCGCCCTTGTCGCCGATGTCCTCGCAAAGAGCGCATCAGCATCTACTGTGAAGTTAGCCGTTGCATTAGTGACCAGCCTTCGTGGTCGCAGCATCGAAGCAGCATTCGCTGACTACCTCTTCGGTCTTGCAAATCGACGCAATCGACTCATCGCACTTGTTCGTGTAGCAACAGAGATAACAGATGCACAGAAGACACGTCTTGCAGCAGCAATTGAATCGCTGGTTGGCCAGCCAATCACAGTCAATATCCAGGTTGATTCATCAATTCTTGGTGGCGTCTCAGTGAAGTTCGCAGATGAACTTGTAGATGGCAGTATTTCAAACCGACTTGCAGGTGCCGGACGCGCACTTGCCGGTCAAAACTAAGACAGGAAAAAAAGGGGAAACTCATGGCAGAGCTCAAGATCCAACCGAATGAAATTCGGGATGCCTTAGCAAATTTTGTTAAGTCATATGATCCAGGCACCGCAGCTCGTGACGAGGTCGGAACTGTTAGCCAAGCTGGCGACGGTATCGCTCGCGTTGAAGGATTGCCTTCAACAATGGCGAACGAACTTCTTCAATTCGAGAACGGCACACTAGGTCTCGCTCTCAACCTCGATGTTCGCGAAATCGGTGTTGTAATCCTCGGTGATTAC
>JACCDW011652291.1_pt1 | contig 16133 bp, 5 predicted proteins | sample 7449781 | NCBI WGS metagenome assembly JACCDW01 (sample SAMN15323449, study PRJNA562643) | freshwater metagenome | isolation source: river surface water | place: USA:Blue River Watershed | collected 2017-08-18
GAGGCAGCAACTTGTGTCTTGGCGGATGTAGTTGCGTAAGTCCTCCTTTTATAGTAGGATAAATAAAATTAGTCAACGCCAAGACACAAATGAACGAATACTACACTTACGCATATTTGCGTGAAGACGGAACACCTTATTACATTGGTAAAGGTAGAGGAAAAAGAATTTATAAAAGTCATATTAGGCAAAATAGAACAAATTTAAAACCAAAAGATAAAAGTAAAATTATTTTCCTAAAACAAAATTTAACCGAAGAAGAAGCAAATAAACACGAAATCTATATGATTGCTGTCTTTGGTAGAAAAGATTTAGTGACTGGTATTCTTCGCAATATGACTAATGGTGGAGATGGAATATCTGGATATACTCATACAGAAGAAACAAAAAAACTTCTTTCTGAAAAAAACTCTGGAAAAAACAATGCTTGGTATGGTAAAAATCATACCGAAGAAACAAAAAGTAAAATGAAAGAGTCAAATAAAAGCAGAAAAAGAACTCCTCATAGTGAAGAAACAAAAAGAAAAATAAGAGAATCTGCTAAAAAATATTGGAAAAATGGTGGACGTAATGTAAATGGAAAAAATAATTCATTTTATAATAAAAAACATACAGATGAATGTAAAAAATTGATTAGTGATTTAAGATGCAAATACTTATATACTTTTATTTCTTCGGAAAGTAAAATATTTGAAACTATTAATGCAAAACAATTTTGTATTGATTATAATCTATCTGAGAGATACGTCTACAAAGTTGCAAATGGAAAGCAAGATAATCATAAAGGATGGAAAATTACAAGAAGACCAAGAACTGAAGACGATAAATAACTTATAACGGAAACTATAAGTATTAATAAGATGGGTCTTTCACGTCTGGAAAATTTTCTTCGTAGTGTCAGGGGAAATCTTATCCACGTAGATGGAAATGCATTAGACTCTACAGATTCTATTGAAAATGATGGAAGTAGTGCTGCAAGACCATTTAAAACTCTTCAAAGAGCACTTATTGAGGCTGCCCGTTTTTCATACTTGCCTGGCCCCGATAACGATAAGTTTGGAAATACCACAATTCTTTTATATCCCGGTGAACATTTAATCGATAATCGTCCCGGATGGATCCCATTATCAGGAACATCTTTTCTTAAGAGAGATGGCACAACATCATCTGACTTTTATGAATTTGATCTTCAAACTAATTTTGATATAGATGCGGACAATAATGCACTATACAAATTTAACTCTGTTTATGGTGGCGTAATTATTCCTAGAGGTACATCAATCGTTGGATATGATCTTCGTAAAACAAAGATTCGTCCAAAGTATGTACCAAATCCAGAAAACGATAATATAGAAAGATCTGCAATTCTTAGAGTAACTGGTGCATGTTACTTATGGCAACTTTCAATCTTTGATGCAAATCCCAATGGACTTTGCTTTAAAGATTATACTGAAAATAAATTTGTTCCTAATTTTTCTCATAATAAACTCACTGCATTTGAATATGCAGATGGTGTAAATCCAGTAGAAATTAATGATGTATTTAATACTTTTTCAACAGATAGAACTGATTTAGACATTTATTATGAAAAGATTGGTCTTGCTTATGGCAATTCTAGTGGAAGATTTATTTCTCCAGATTATCCAAATACTGTAGATATTCAACCAAAAATTGACGAATATCGTATTGTTGGTTCTCGTGGTGCTGAAGTTGGTATTTCAAGTATCCGTGCTGGTGATGGTGCAGGTGGTGGAGATAGAACAATCATTACAGTCACTCTTGCAGAAGAGTTCCCTCAATTAGATGTAGATACTCCAATTCGCGTAAATGGTGTTGGAATCAGTACATTTAATGGTCAGTATGTTGTCAAAGAAGTTGTAAGTGACACTGAAATTAAATATGCAACTTCATATGCTCCTCCAGCAGGAATCAACTTCATCACTGGACAAGGTACACTTAATATTGTTGTTGATACTGTCACTTCTGCTTCTCCATATATTTTCAATTGTTCTTTAAGATCTGTTTACGGTCTTTGTGGACTTCATGCAGATGGAAGTTTAGTTGATGGATTTAAGAGTATTGTTGTTGCACAGTTTACTGGCATTTCTCTGCAAAAAGACAACAATGCTTTTGTAAAATATGATCCTACTACAGGAACATATATTGATACAACAAATGTTCCAAATATTTACTCAGATTCATTAGCAAGATATAAACCATCTTACGAATCTTATCATATTAAAGCAAGTAATGATGCATTTATTCAGTGTGTATCTATCTTTGCTATTGGATATGCACAGCATTTTGAAGCAGATAGTGGTGGAGATATGTCCATCACAAACTCAAACTCTAACTTCGGTGCTAAATCATTACTTTCAAAAGGATATAGAGATACAAATTTTGTTCGTGATGACCAAGGATATATTAGTCACGTAATTCCACCTAAGGAAATTGTATCCTCAGAAGTTACTCTTGAATATGATTCAATTGATATTACTAAAACTGTAAGCATTGGTAATAGTTCTAGATTATATCTTTATAATCAAACGAACCAAAATGTAAATCCTTTGAGTGTAATTGATGGTTATAGAATTGGTGCAAAGAAAAATGATAGACTAAATTTAACACTATCAAGTTCTGGAATTTCTACAACATATTCTGCAACCATTGTAATGCAGGGTATTGGACAAACTACATATCAAAAATCTTACGATGTTGCAAAGTTAACTGATGGAGTTACAAATAATATTACTAACAATACTATTAGATTAACTGCTCCTCATGACTTTATTAATGGAGAGACTGTAAGAATTATTAGTGAAACTGGAGAAATTCCTGATGGATTAGATTTAGATACTGTTTATTATGCTATTACAAACACAACTGCAACAGGAATTGGAAGTACTGAAATTCGTCTTGCTGCTTCATTAAATGATGCTAAAAATGGAAGTCTTAATGGATCTGCAGTAGACATTACAACAGCAAAAACAGCAAATCTTCAAGTTGTCAGTAGAGTATCTGATAAAAATTCTGGAGACATTGGACATCCAATTCAATATGATTCCACGAATTTTCAGTGGTACGTTTCTACAAATGCTGGAAGTGACATTTATAAAAATATTATAAACTATAATGCAACAGTAAGTCCAAGAACATATATTACAAGAACTCCTGACACTAGAAATTACGAAGATACTCTTTATAAATTTAGATTTGTTATTCCTAATGATTCGGGAATTAAAGCAAGACCACCACTAGATGGTTTTATCATTCAGGAATCTACAAGTGTACCTAATGATTCAACAGAGATTGAATATCAGTACAGTCCTGATAAAACAACAAAATCTCTGACAAATTCAGCACAACTTAGAAATACACGTTTTATATCCAATGCATCTTGGAGTGGTTCTGTTGCTACTATTACAACTGAACTTCCTCATCATTTATCTGTGGGTTCTCAAGTAGAAATTGTAAGTGTTTTAAGTACAAATAACACATCTGGAATATCAACTGCAGGATTTAACGGAACCTATACTGTAACATCTGTTCCAACTAGAAGATCATTTTCATATGTATTGGTAACAAATCCAGGTACTTTCTTAGATAATACTTCAGTAAGAACAACATCTTTACCATATTATAATCGAAAGAAATTACCAGGAACTTATATTACATATCGTGCTGATGAAGTTCAAGAGTATATTCAGAATAAACAAGACGGAATTTATTATATTTCTGCACTCAATTCCTCAAATAAACCAAACATTGCACCATTTCAAAATCTAAAATTATCACAACCAATTCAATATCTCTATCCTCAATTAGATCGTGACAATGTAGTATCTGATCCAGAACCAACAAATAGTTTTGCGTTAGCAGATCCAATTGGTCAAGTAATTGTAAATGATCCTGAGAAAAGTTTAACTAGAGAAACACTTGAAGAATTCTTATGGGATAATAGAGTTGGATTTGGACTTACAAATATTGTAAGCAATTCAGTTGGAACTGCTCATACATTTAATACCAATATTGATCATGGATTTAATCCAATTACAGGATTAACAATTACAAATGCAGGAAGTGCTTATGGTACAACAGGTGCAGTAGAAACTCTTTACAATGCTAGATTAGTTGGTGGTTCTGGTGAAGGAGCAACTGCAGTAATTAAGATTAGTCCATCAGGTTCAATCACTCATATTGAACTAATGGATGGTGGTAGTGCTTATCAAGTAGGAAATACACTTACTGTCGTTGGTGTTGCAACTACAACAGGTCATGTCCCTGCAACAGTAACTGTTTCTTCAATATACAGTCATATTGGAGAGGTAATTCGTCTTACTGGTATTACCGATAAAAATAATACTCAATATAATGATCTTTATAGAATTACGGGAATTTCGAGTAGCAGAACTGTTCAAGTTGCATCAGCAGGAACTATTACACCGGCATCAACTACTGGTGTTGGAGTAACTGCAACTTCAACTACAAATGCTTATCTAACTGGCAGATCTTTAACAGTAAGTTCTCTAACTTATAATAATGTATCAGGAAATGCAACTTTAACTTTTGCAGTTCCTCACGGAATCTCTGTATCAGAAAAAGTAAGAGTATCTGGTGCAAATAATTCATTCTTTAATGGAAACTTCATTGTTTCTAAAATAAATTCATTAACATCTCTTGATTTAAATGTTGGTGTCTCTACTTCGTCACAATCAACATCTGGAACAATTTTTGTTCACAGATTTGGATACTCTTCAAGAAATGGTGATAATTTAGGCAAAAATGAATCTAGATTGACTTCTCAATATGCAGGAATTACAACTACGATTTCTGCAGGAATTACAACAACTTCAACATCAATTTCAATTACCAATATCGATACTATTGGACTAAAAATTGGTGATTATATTGAAATTGATAATGAAATCATGAGAATTCAACAGACTATCAATGGTAATCCTGTTGGTGTCTTTAGAGGTTTATTAGGAACACGTCGTGATCAACATTCATCAGGATCTATTGTTAGAAAAGTTTATCCGTATCCAATTGAATTCCGTAGACATTCTATTTTAAGAGCATCTGGACATACTTTCGAATACGTTGGATTTGGTCCAGGTAACTATTCAAATGCTTTCCCCGATCGTCAAGACAGACAACTTTCTGCTCAGGAAGAACTTTTATCTCAGTCATTTAAAGTTGAAGGTGGTATTAACGTATACACTGGAATGAATAATGATGGTGATTTCTATATCGGCAATAAGAGAGTAAGTTCTACAACTGGACAAGAAGAAGTATTTGATGCACCTGTTCCATCTATTCGCGGTGAAGAGTCTGAGAATAACAATGGTTCTTCACTTAATATTATTAATACTGAAAATATAACTGTAAATCGTTCTCTTAAAGTAGAAGGTGGAACTGATGGCACCAGTATTTCAGAATTTAATGGTCCAGTAGTATTCAATGAAAAAATTACTTCAAATTCACCTCGCGGAATTGAAGGAAATTCACTGTATCTTCAAGGTAATGCAACAGTATCAAGAAAATATACTGTTGGAATTGCAACTCCTTCTATTGCTGGTAATGCTGGTGATGTTGAATACTATTCACAACCAGATGATGCAGGATACCTTGGATGGGTTTATACTACAAATAATGCTTGGAGAAAATTTGGACCAGTTCAAAATTCACTTGGAAGATATGATGGTGTTTGGTCAGGAACTTTCTACGGTGATGGAAGTAATTTAAGTAATTTGGATTCAATTTGGTCTGAAGTAAGTCCTCTTCCTGGTCTTTCTGGTGTTAGTACTGCATACTACTTAAATAACGTTGGCATTGGAACAAGTGTTGTAAGAAATGATTATAAACTTAATGTAAGAGGTAAGACTTATATTCAAGGTCTATTGAATGTAACAGAAATTATTGAAAAAGCAACAATTGTTACTTCTACCTGGCCTTCATCAGGAGATATTAATCTTTATCTTGGTGATAATAATGTTTATTACTATACTTCAAATACTTCTAGAAATTGGACTGTAAACTTTACAGGTTACTCTGATGGTACTACGTTAAACAACTTACTTGAAATTGGAGATTCAATAACAGTTGCATTTATGGCAACTAATGGTACAACTGCTTATTATAATAATGCAGTTAAGATTGATAGTGCAATAGTTACTGCAAGGTGGTATGGAGGATTTGCACCTACTTCAGGTAATACTAATAGCATAGATACTTATACATATGTTATTATAAAAACTGCAAATAATACATTTACAGTTTTGGCATCACAATCACAATACAGATAATTAACAATGCCAATTTTAGGAGCAACTGGTAATGCATCCGAATATGCATATAGGTCATTCCTTATAGATCTACCAGATCCTTTTGATTGGGTTGATATTACAAATGCTACTCCAAATATAGAATATAGATCTGGTTATGCTAAAATAACAGGTATCAAAAGTCCATTACCTCTTAGAGTAAGCAGTGATTCTTCTTATTCACTAATTGGAAATGTTTTTGATAACGGACAAACTGTTACTTTTGATAATAATGATATAAACCAGGCATCATTTGATGAGTTTACAGATCCTAATTCTAGGTTTAAACCTGGATTAGGATTAGACGTGATTGCTGAGTATATACCAAATAATACATCGATAAATCTTTCCAAAACTCCTATTGTTACTTCTATTATTGGTTTTTCAAATCCATATGAAGTCATTGTAGGTGTAGGAAAAACAGTTCAGGATTGGATTGTAACGACAAAACCAATTGATGATTCGCCTACTCCTTTTACATTTACACCTATAACATTAGCAGAAACAAATACAACATATCAAACGAATAATATTACATTATCTGGACTTGAATCTGGTTATTCATTTAATTCACAAATTATATCTGGAATTGGAACTTTATATGTAAACAATATACCTAGAGGAAATTCTTTTGATGTTAAAAATAACGATATAATTTTTCTTAGAGCACAATCATCAAACTTTTTTGAGTTTTCAAATTCTTTATTGTTTAGAGTTGGAACTTATACTACATCTTGGACAATTACTACTGAAATAGAAAATTTAAATATTACGTTTACACCATCAGACTTTGTAGATCAAACAGATCTCCAATTAAATACAAATTATACAAGTAATCAAATTACACTTAGTAATTTAAGTAAAAACTCATTTTTACCTGTTACTTTGTCAAATGGAAATTATGAAGTAGAAAGAAATAGTTCTATAATTAAAACTTTTGATGCTAGTCCAATTGAAGTTACAAATAATGATAAGATTAGACTTAGAATGATGACATCAAATAATTATAGTACTTCAACTTTAACCACATTAAAAATTGGAAATACTAGTGCAAATTGGTCATTAACTACCGCAGATCCACCACCACCATTAACAGTAAACTTTACTTTAACTAGAAGTTCGCAATTTGATAACCAAATTATATTCACAAAACAATCTGGTGATGGACCAAATACATTCACCTTTGGTACAATAATTGATGGATCTACAGTTATTGTGACATATGGAATATATTTAAATGCAACGTATTTAATGACATCTGCAAGTGGAACTGTCCAAATAAATTCTTCCAATCAAATTGCATTAAATGATAGTGCAGGAGATACTGATTTTAATGATTTAATTGTGACTTCAAGTCTTGGTACTTTTTATTCTGAAGGAAGTTCTATATATTATAAGTTATAAATAAAAAGAAAGGGGGATAGTGAACCCTTAAGGAGAAAAAATGAGCATTAAGAAGAACTTCGTCGTAAAACACGGTATTGAAGTTGCTGATAATCTTATTTTTACTGAAGATAGCAAAGTAGGAATTAATACACTATCTCCCGAATATACTTTAGATGTAGATGGAGATGTAGCATTTTCTGGTAAACTCTTCGCAAATCCAGAAAATCCATCATTTACAACAACAGGAACTGTTAGTTCTTCAAGTAATATTACAGTTTCTGGAGTAAATACATCATTATTTCGTGTTAATGATTTAATTGATGATGGTCCAGGTGGATTCTTGTCTGCAAATACCAAAGTAATTGGCATTCAGACTTCAAGTATCACAATAACACCAGGTCATACTCTTTTACTTGGTTCTCAAAGTATTAACATTAATGTAAGTAGAAAATTAACTGCAGGTGAAGAAGGACAAGCATTAGTATCTAGAGGTCCAAGTTTACCTCCAATATGGAAAACTCCATCAGGATCAACATTAATTGAGACTTCAACTTCATCTGAGGTTAGATATCCAGTTTTTGCAACAGGAACTGGATCTACAATTGTTAATGTAAATACAAATCAGTTATCATTTATTCCATCATCTGGTAATCTTGGGTTAGGTACATCAAATCCATCTTCAAAGTTGTGGATTGATGGAAATGTATATTCAACTGGTATAGTAACAGCATCTACACTATCAAGTGATTTAGTTAGTTCTGTAAGTGTTGCATCAACTAATTTAGTTGTATCTGGAGTATCTACTTTAGGTTTTGTTACTGCAAATAATGGATTTGTATCTGGAGTATTAACTGCAAGTTCTTTTGTAGGAAATCTCATTGGAATTGCTAATACTTCAACTACTGTAAGTATTAGATCTTTTTCTCCTTCTGTAAACAAATACTATCCAACTTTTGCTGCGGGAATAGGATCTACTGCATTATCTTTAACAACATCAAGCATTTTTATTGAGTCTACTACAGGAAATCTTGGATTAGGAACAACTGCAGCAAGATATGATTTTGATGTAGTAGGTGACATTGGAATAGATGGTAGAATTTATGCTCCAACACAACCATCAATATATGCAACAAGAACTGCAACAGTAGATGGATCTAATAGAAGTTTTGTTGGTATTGAAACAAGTGGAATAACTGTAGGTGATATTATAGATGATGGTGCAGGTGGAAGACTTGCAAGTAATACTATTATTACATCTATTGGTATTGGCAGTGTTGGAATTAATCCACAGCATACATTGCTAGTCGGAACAGAAGTTATCAATGTTTCACTATTAAGTGGTCAATACATTACACCAGGAAAAGATGGTTCTGTATTAGTATCTACAGGTTCAACAGGACCCGTAACCTGGAAAGAAATAACCTCATTAATTACAGTTGGAGTCAATACAACAAGTGATAATGAAAACTTTAAAGTCTTATTTACAAATCAATATGGACAAAATGCATCTGCAGATCTAAAAGTAAATGAAACAGGATTAATTTTTAATCCATTTTCTTCAAACTTAGGTATAGGTAGCACCTCACCAACTTCTTCATTAGATGTTGTAGGTAATGCAAAATTTACTGGTATTGTTACTGCAAGAAGTTTTGCTGGTATTGCATCAACAGCAATTGATGTTGTTGGCGGTATCGCTTCAGTTTCTCAGTTAAGTGTTTCTGGTGTTTCTACATTCGGTGTAGGATTAAATACAGTAACTATTGATGCTGGAAGTATATCTGCATCACAAAGAGTAACAGCTCTTGAGTATTTTGGAAATGGCGTTAATCTTTCTGGAATTGTAACACAAATTACTGCCGGTATTGGTGTTAGAATTTCTGATACTGAAGTTCCTGGAAAAGGCGTAGTTAATATTGATTCTTATTTCCCTATTGGAAAAACCATTTTTGTAACTCAAAATGGAAATGATACTAATAGTGGTTTAACAGAGAACGATTCGAAGAAAACAATTAAAGCAGCAGCAGCAATTGCATTTCCTGGAGATACAATTAAGGTATTTCCTGGAGTTTATGTAGAAAATAATCCAATCACACTGAGAAAAAGAGTATCAGTTGAAGGAACAGAACTTAGAAACTGTGTTATAACTCCACGTTATACAGATAGAGATCTATTCTATGTGAATAATAGTTGCCATATTACTGATTTAAGTTTCATTGGTCCTACAATGACTAATGGTGCTGCTATTGTAGCACTACAACCTCTTGCAGGAGTTGCAACAGATCGATTCTTTGATGCCGCAAGAATGATTCGTTATAACTTAGATTACATTGCAAAAGAAGCAGTTGGATTCTTAACAAGTACCAATTATAAGAATCCTGCATTTGTGGTGCCAACAGGAAATCCTAATGATTGTAGTGATGATATTAAAGATATTTTTAAAGCAGTAATACATGATATTACTAGAGGTGGAAACTCAAAATGTGTAGGTGCTGCTAAATCTTACTTCAATGATAGCGGTTCACTTCTTCATATTACTGGAACTGACGTTAATGGATATAGTGTAAAACAGGCAACAATTGATACAATTCAATATGCTGCTGGTATCGCAAGATCATGTATTAATAATATTCAATGGACTGGTAATAATCAGACACAATATACACAAGTAAAAGATCTTGCAATGCAAGCAGATCCTGTCACTGGATCAAATCAAGATTTTAATTCATGTGCAAATGTAGTTTCTGCAATTTATTCTTGTGTTGGAGTTGTAACTACGATTTTAAATAATGGTCTCTCAACTCTTGGCGTTGGAATTAGAACTACATTCCCAGCAAATGCAGGAATTGGAACCACATCTGTAATTGGAATTACTAGTGCAGTCTATGATAATGTTTCTGGACAAACTACAATTCTTGCTCCTTCACTATCTGTAAAACCTGGAGATGTTGTTGAAGTAAGAGATTTGTTGTTTGAATGTACTTCTGGAGGACCAATTGGAACTCAAAGATATCCATCTGGTGCTTATGGTTATCAATTCGACGTATCAAGTGTAAATAATAATGGATCATTTGTAATTAACACTGGAGTTTCCACAATTGCACATAATTATGTTGGTGGTGGTTATGTTGTTAATCGTGCAATTGGGGTGAGCACTGCTTTATATGACAATGTGACTGGTATTACAACAATTACTGCTCCTGGTATAAAAGTTAAAGTTGGCGAATTTGTAAAACTTCATGATTTAGAATTTTCTTGCACAAGTGGAGCGGGAACAACTACATTATATCCAACAGGTAATCTTGGTTATGAATTTAGAGTTACTGAAGTTATTGGTGCAGGAAATACATTTGTAGTTAATACAGGTGTATCAACTATTCCACATACTTATGTTCGTGGTGGAGTTGTATTTCCACCATACTCTCCAGGTGTCGGACCAATTACACAAGGTCCATATGTAAGAAACTGCACAAACTTTATTCCAGGAAGTATTGGAATGAAAGTTGATGGATTTGAAGCAGAACCTGGAGATCAAGATGATATTGGCGTAACTGGTACAATGTCCGTTGACTCTTATACGCAATACAATCAAGGTGGTATTGGAGTTTCGATTACTAATGGTGCATACGCTCAGTTAGTTTCTATCTTTACAATTTGTGATGACATTGCAATCTTTACAGGTTCTGGTGGACAGTGTGATATTACGAACTCAAACTCATCCTTTGGTAATGAAGGTCTCAAGTCTGATGGTGTTGGTGACTATAGAACCAAATCCATCTATAGACATACTGGTGTTGCAAGAACAACGGCAGAAGCAGAACAATCTATTATTGAAGTTGCTGAAATTGGCAATTTAAGACCTTATGACGGACAAACATTACATTTTGGTGAATTATATTATGAAGTTCGTACTATTAGTATAACAAATGGTGGATCTGGATATACACAAGCACCTGTAGTAACAATTGATGCTCCTACAGGTCCAAATGGAATTAGAGCAGAAGCTTCTGCAACTATCGATTCTTCAGGTAGAGTAACTTCAATTGATATTATTAGTACTGGTAGCCAGTATAGATTATCTGATAATCCAACAATTACGATTTCTCCACCTTCTGGTCCAGGAACTACTGCATCTGCATCATTAAACCTATATCCAATTTATTATACAATTGAATCTGCAACATTACCCAGTGCAGGAATTTCAACTATAGTTTTAAACACCAATCTAAATAATACAGTAAGCACAGGAACAACAGTTTATTTTAATAGGTTAAGTCTCCAAATTGTTTCTTCTCATTCTTTCGAATGGGTTGGTTCTGGAAATAATATTAACACAGCAAAACCTGCACTTGGTGGAGTTGTAATTCAAGAAAATGAAGTTGTAAAATTAAATGGAGGTGAAGTTGTTTACACCAGTACAGATCAGGCAGGTAACTTTAGAATTGGTGATGATTTTGTAATCAATCAGTTAACAGGAACTGTCACTGGTAGAGCATTTAATCAAAGTATATTAAATACAGTAACTCCACTTATTATCGCATTAGGTAACTAAAAATGGCAGCAGTAGCACTCAATTCATTTAAAACAATAAGGAAAAATGTTACTACAAGTAGTGTAGGAATTTATACTTGTCCTATCGGAGTCTCTGCCATTGTTCTTCTAGCACAAGTGACTAATTTGACTTCTGATACTACATCTCAAATTACTGCAATACATTCTAGACCTACAGACTCTCCTACTGATTATAAATTTGCAAATGGTGCTTATGTTCCACCAAATGATAGTATTAATTTAGTTCCTGATGGAAGATTGGCACTTGAAACTAATGATGTGATTAAAATTCAAGCAAGTGGAAATGATCAATTAAATATTGTATTAAGTATTCTTGAAACCGCAAAACAGTAATACGTAAATGGCAAGACTAGTATCCGGAAGAGTTAAAAAAACTCCACAATCAGGAATTACTTCAGACAGATATGAGTTTCTAGGTCTGGAGCAGGCAGAACCAGATTTAGGTGATCCTTTAATTGGACCATCTTCAACATCTGTAAAACCTTATACTGGTAATGTCTCAAGTTTATATGTTTTAGCATCTGATGATTCAAAATCTGGAAGCAGATATTGGGTCAAACAACCAGATGTTATTTCTGGTGGAGTCGTAACTCCCGGATCTATTACTGTTCGTGATGAAGGTGTTATAATTGGATCCATAAACCAAATAACTGATATTAATTTTATTGGTAATGGTGTAACAATAACAAGTCCTGCTTCATGGATTGGTGCAGGATCAAGTTCTGTTGATATTGAAATTTCAATTACTGACGTTGTAGCATTTGGAAATCCAGGAAATATTCAATATAAAGGATCTGATGGATTTATTAAAGGATCAGATGAACTAAACTTTAATGTATCCACGGGTAGAGTTGGTATTGGTACTACCATTGCTAGACAAAAATTAGATGTTGTAGGTAACGTATTAGTTAGTGGTATATTAACAGCAAAAGAAATTAATGCTGATATTGTTAACTTTGGAATATTTTCTTCAAATGGAACTGATATAATTTTAGATATTCCCGCAAATGGTGGTGTGGGAATTGGTACAACAATACCAAGAGCAAAATTAGATGTTTTAGGTAATGTCAATGTTACTGGTGTTTTAACTGCAACTAAACTATCAACATCGCAATTAGATACCACAAATATTAATGCAACTGGAATTACTACTTCAGGATCTTTTAATGTTGGATCAAACGAAGTAATTAGTTCTTCAAGACAACTTAAAAATATTTTATCTTTAGATAGTTCTACACTATCAACCTTTGAAAGTTCTATTAAAAATTTGCAGAACTTGTCTCTCAGTGGTGTTACAACTGCAGGATTTATTACTGCTAGTAACATTAATGTTTCTGTTGCAGCAACAATTAATCAACTTAATGCAACAAGAATACAAACTGGATTTATAACAGCAACAGATTCTTTTGTATCTGGTATATCTACTGTTGGAATTTTATCAGCATCCACTTCAATTTCCAACAGAGTTCAAACTACTTCGATTGGAATAGGTACAACAAATCCAAGATCTCAACTAGACGTTATTGGTGATGTTCGTCTTTCTGGAGCAATTTATGATTATAATGGATCTCCTGGATCATTTGGACAAGTATTATTATCAAATGGAACAAGTCCAGTAGCTTGGGGAAATCCAAGTGAAATTACTGCTGGATCTGCAACTTCTGTTGCAACAGTAAACGTAGCAACATCAAATACATCTTACTACTTAACATTTGTACCACAAAATACAGGTCTTCAAAGCATTTATTTAGATGGAGATAATTTAACTTATAATCCATCAACAAATACGTTAAGTGTAGATTCTATAAGCACTAAGAATTTAGAAGTTGAAGGTTTAAGTAGATATACAACTGGTATTGTTACAACATCATCAAAGAATGAAGTTGTCATTGATAATCTTAATACAAATTTATTCAGAAGTGCTCGATATAATATTCAGGTTAATACTATTGGACAATTAACTTTAGATAGTGGTGGATCAGTTTCTGGATTAAATAGTGGAAGAAATTATTATCCAGGTACTTACACAAACGTTCTTTTATCTAACATTGTAGGTACAGGAACTGATGCAAGAGCAAATATTACAGTTTCTCCAGAAGCAACCTTACCAATCGTAGGTTCATTGAATGGAGTATTTACTTCTTCTGCATCTGTAGTTGGTATTGCAACATCACAATCAATAGTATTCAACCAAACTTTGGTTCCAAGTCAATATGAAAATAGTAGAGTAACGAATATTAATATTACAAATGCAGGTGGTGGATATACTTCAGTACCAACACTTACCTTTAGTAGTCCTATTATAATCGGTAATCCCGTTGAAGGTGTTGGTGTTGGATCGACTGCTATTGGTAGAGTTTCTGGAATGAGAGTGACAAATCTCCTCTTTGCAAATAGTGGATTTGTTACTTCATTAGTTCCAACAGTTACTATAAGTTCTCCTAGCACAGGAACTACTGCAACTGCAAGTGTTGGATATGGAATTTCAACAATTACAGTGACCAATTCTGGTATAGGATATTTAACTATTCCTACAGTTCAATTTAGTAGTAGCACTGCAACTGCTGGTGTTTCTACAATTTTCGTAAATAGAATTAGAATTACAAATCCTGGATTTGGTTATACAACTGGCGACTTAAACACATTATTTGTTTTTAACTCAGGATCTGCCGCAGCAACAAATACTTCATTTAGTCTACCAAACTCAAATCTAGGATTTACAATCACCAATCCAGGTTCTGGATATACAACTCCACCAAGATTGACTGTAGCATCGCCACAAATTGGAGTCAATACTGGAATTGCTTCATGTACTTTAGGAATTAGTACATTTACAGTCACATCACCAGGAGCAGGTTATACTGTATCACCTATAATTTCAAATTCACCGACAGTAACTAATTTTGCAGGAAGAGTTGGTCTTGGTGTAAGTTCTCTTGGAATTCAAGTTAGCGGTGGATCTGGATACTCAAGTCCACCTACAATCACATTCAATCCTGTTGGTGGCATTGGAACAGGTGCTCAAGGTCAATTTACTTCAATTAATCCAGATGCTCCAAATAATCTCCAAGGATTTGTAATCACTAATCCAGGTTTTGGATATACAGTACCACCTACAGTTAGTATTAGCGGTGGTGGTGGTGTCGGCGCTGCTGTTACTATCAGAACAATGATAGTTACTGATGTAACAGTTACAAGCATTGGATTTGGAGTGACTGAAGTTGTATCATCTTCATTATCACAAACACCACTTGAATTTTTAGACAATCCGTTCACAAGAAATGGAGTTGTTGGTGTTGCAACCACATCAAGAGTTGATAGTGTAATATTCTCATCTCAAGGAACATTAAGTATTGCATCAACAACGATTATCTCAGGCATTTCTACCTTTGATACTGTAATTCGTCAAAAAACTGGTAACTTAGATGCAATCGAAGATACAACAATTACTGGAATTGATACTTCAAATGTAAGTGTTGGATTTGCAGTTACAGGAACTTTCGTTCAAGCAGGCACTGCAGTTTCATTTGTTTCAAGTAATAACGGCGGAACAATTGGTCTAACAACAAATCTAACTAATCCAACTGTTGGATTTGGATTAACCTTCTTTATTGCAGATACACTTTCACAAAGAGTCATCGTAGGTCAAGGTGTTTCTGGTCCCGGAATTAATCTTACTGGAAGCGGAACCACTGTAGTATCTATCGGTAACAGTTCAGTTGTAATTTCAAGAGAAACTACAAATACTGGAATTCAAACTTCTACATTTAATTTTGGAACATTAACTACTATTCCAGGCATATTCCAAACAAATGTAATTACCGGTATCAGTACCTCAGGAATTTCTACAGGTCA
>JACCDW010120850.1_pt1 | contig 16131 bp, 16 predicted proteins | sample 7449781 | NCBI WGS metagenome assembly JACCDW01 (sample SAMN15323449, study PRJNA562643) | freshwater metagenome | isolation source: river surface water | place: USA:Blue River Watershed | collected 2017-08-18
AACTTTTAAATGAGTATGGCAAGTTTGTAAGAACTGCTTTGCTTGATGTCAAAGAAAGATTAGATGACAGAGAAAAGCAACTTGAAGAAGTAAGAACTGGTGAAGGTTACGACGGAAAGTCCAAATATGATGCTTTGTCTGAGCAACACAAGCCTGAATTAAATGTTACAAGAGAAGAATCCTTGAAAGACAAGCAAACTGGCAAAGGCGCAGAAGGCGTAAAAGAAAAGCTGCTTGCTGATGCTGGTCTTTACGGCAGAAAAGTCAAGGACGAAGAAGTAATGAAGTCTTTATTTACTTTGATTGATGAAGTTAATAAGGGTGTTCCTACCGAAGTTCTTGAAAAGCAATTGCAAGATTGTAGAACAGATGGTAAAGCTTCTGCTCATGAAATTATGGCTGCGACCATCAACGCTTTAGGTAAAGCAGTAGTTTCTGCAATGGAAACACCAAATACCATTATGAGAGTTGCTCAAACTCTTGCTAATGAAGAAGCTCTTCCTGAAATGGTTGGCACTGCTGCTGCTGCTGCACCAATGGATGAAGCAAATGCAGAAAAGGCTGAATTCTTTGGAACTGAAGAAGCGCCTATGGATTCTGTCACTGCTGTCTTGAAGCAACTTGGCGCTGCTGTAAGTGGTGAAATCACAGCTAAAGATCTTTCTGATGCATTATCAGTTGCAGTTGAAGAAGGCGAAATTACAAAAGAAGGCGTCACAAGAATTGCAGAACTTTTAATGGCTGATGCAAATATTCCTGAGGAAGGACTTGATGTTGAAGCAACTCCGTCTAAAAATGAAGAACTTAAGCAAGCTTTAACAAGCGCTGTCGATTCTGACAAGAATTTGATTTCCAAAGAAGACTTAAAATCAGCCATCTCTGCTATGGCTATGTCAGCATCAGATTCCGGAGTTACACCTGATGAAGTAGTTGATACTGTAGACAGCATGCCTGAAAATCAACTTGTGGCTGCTATTAATAGAGCAAAGACAGCTTCTGCTACTGAAGCAAGATTGAGAGCAAGAGCAAGAAGAGAATTCTGGGGTGTTAAGACAGCTTCTACAAAAGATATAAATAATAATGTTATTGGTTGGCTTGCTGATTATTCTACAAACTTTGATATTTCAACCAAGAAAATTGCTTTAGCTGCTAAGAGACTTTGTGAAGATTATGAAGTAGCTGAAAGATTGGTTGCTAAAGCTATTGAAACAAAAAATACAATGGAAAAAACTGCTGGAATGAAGGTCACTCAAAATAAATCTGAATGTCTTACTTTTGTATGTACTGCAGAAGATTTAGATGGTGTTTCTCCATCAGATGAAGGATTCGAAGAATCATTCAAGCAAAAGGCGATTTCTGTACTTCAAGGACATGGTTTTACTGTTGACCCTGGTACATTTTCTTTTACTGATTTACATGTAAGCAGCAATGGAGATATTACAGCAAGAGTATCAACTACTGTTACCAAATCATTTGATGTTGAAGAAAATCCAGAAGGTGAGATTGTTGACTCCGAAAATCCAATGGAAGGCCCTGTTGATAATGGTGAAATTGTCATGACAGATTCAGCCAGAGTAGCAAGAAGAGATAGAAGAGCTCAACTTTTAGCAAGATATGCTCAGGTACCTGGTATGGGTGCAGCACCTCAAGGTCCAGCTGCTGGACCAGTTGATCCTAATCTTGGAATCGGAGCAGCACCTGCTGCAACAGATCCTGGTATCTTAGGTATGACAGGTAGCACTGCAGAGGGTGTTTCAGACGAAGATCCTATGGCTTCCGGAGACACAGAAGCAGGTGAGAAAAAACCTTGGGGAAGTATTTGTCCAGTTTGTGGCTCAGATGATGTTAATATTTCAGAATCTAATGCAGATTGCCAATCTTGCGGAACCACATACAAAATTCTTCAATCTATTGAGCTCATCTCACTTGGTGAAAAGGGCAAAGAGGGAGACTTAACTGAAGAAGGCGGAGAAGATCTCATGGGTGGATTAGGAGAAATGACTGCTCCTGCAGAAACTCCTACCGTAGGAGCTGAAGCTGGTGGAATGGGCGCTGCTCCTGCAGCACCTGCAGTTCCAGGTATGGCTCCTGTAGCAAATTCTAAATCCATGTTTAGATTGGCAGCTACAGTTGATTCAGATGTTTACTTAAGAACTGCAATGCCAGACTTTAATAAATCAACTGAAAAAAGATTGCCAATTGGTATGATTTGCCCAGGTTGCGGATCAAGAGAAGCTCACAAGGTAAATAACAATACATTCTGCTATGATTGTGGAAATTATGCCAAAACAACAGTTGCTTCAAATAAGAAGAACCCTTCCATGCTTGATGTTACAATCACCTGGATAGATTAATATTACTTAGAACAGGGAGAAATTATCTCCCTGTTCTTTTTTTAATGCAGGTTTAAAAAATAAATTTGTAGAATAAAAAAGAAGTTTCTTGATATACAAGAATTTTGTATTTTGTAAGGGAAGCAGCGAATAATGGAAAAAATGAAGACAGCCACAAATCAAGATAAATTCAAGGCCCTTCGTCTTGCTGAAATTGAGCTCACTGACCAAGAAGATTACAAAAATTGCGTTAAGGATATGACCAAGACTGCATCACTTAATAAAAGTGAAGCTAAGGTTGTAGCAGATGCAATTAGATCTAAGTATCTTCCTAATGTACTCAGAGAGGCTGGATTTGAGCCAGTTGGAGTAAAGCCAATGGTTAACACTGATTCTGAGGCAGAAGAGACTACAGACTTCGCAGACGATGATAATGACGAAAATATGGAAGAAATGCACCATTTTGAAGATGGTGAAGACGAAATTGAAGAAGATTTAGAAGAAGACACAGACGAAGTAGAAGATGACATGGCCAAATTTGAAATAGAAGTTCCCGCTGATATGGTTGACGCCGCAAAGCAAGCAGTGCAAGAGGCGCTCGACAATCTTCTTGGCGGAGAAGATGACATGGACATGGATGAAGACATGGATGATGAGGATCTTGATGATGAAGATCTTGATGAAGACATGGATGATGAAGACATGGACATGGAAGACGAAGACATGGAAGAAGATTCCGAGCCAAATATGCACACATCAAGTACTGGAGTTAATAAAATGACAAAACAAGCATTGGCCGCTCGCCGTGCTCAAAGAGAGGCAATTTTAAAGAAGATTGCTTCTGAAGAAGAGAAATATCCGGCGTCCAGCTCATTTAAGTATAACGAAGATTTAGTTAATATGGAGGGTGAGATTGATTACCCTACTATGTCAATGGAAGGCAGCGAAGGAAATAGCCTCAAGGAAGAAAATCCATCCTGGGCAGAACAAAAAGTTCCTACAGTCAATGCTGATTCATTGCAATTTCCTGATGTAACCAAACCTATGAAGTTCGAGGGATCTGGTGATGGATCTTTAGAATACACAGTAGACTGGGAATCATTAGAAAACCCTTCTGAGGGATTAGAAGATGTAAATCTTTTTGAAATTCCTTCACAAATGCCATCAATGCCACAAAAGACAACTGTACCTAACTCAAGAGTTGCATCTACTGAAAAAGTTGCAGTTCAGTGCACTACATGTGGACATAAAATGGAAATGTCAGAAGAAGAAATGGCTTCTGAAGATACCAAATGTCCTAATTGTGACAAAGATGATGACATGGAAAGCATGGAAGACATGGAAGATGTTAAATCTAATACAGCAGTTAAACCACTTCCTGGTGGTTATGTTGATATCAAAACATCTACTTCATTAGACACTGCAAGAATCAAGACAGCTTATTCTTGCTCAAGCAAGTTAGCACTTGCTGGAATCATTGAAAGTTCAGATATTGATTCATATGCTGAGCAAATGCTCAACGACGATCTCAAAGCTGACGCTATGATTAGACAAACAAAACTTTTACTTTCTGCTGCTCAAGCATCAACCGAAAGAGTTGCTGCAGCTGCTGCTGAAAGAATGAGTGTTAGAACCGCTTCTACAAACGGAATTTCAACATCCCCTGCATTTACTGGTAGCACTGCTGCTAATAGTGCAGCTCTCGACATTCAAGGTGCCTTAAGAGGCACATGGACAATGCCACAAATCGAGGATTAATCCTCACAAATTTTAGGAGAAATATAAAATGGCTATTCGTGCATTAAACTCATTAGTTGTAGCTAACTATGACACAACCTCAACTGCTACTTGGTCAGCAGGTGTTGGACTTCAAAGATCAACAACAGCTGGTCAAGTTCAACTTGCTCAAAGAGCACAAGGTGTTGGCGGTGGTGTCGGATTTACAGGCGGATTCGCAGGATTCTCTGCAGACGATACTGCAAGATCCGGAAACACCATGATTCTTGCTGACCCAGTTGGATCATCATTTGTTGACGCATCTGGTGTTCTTCAAGCAAATAACAATGGTTTTTACGTTGTTTCAAAGAGAGCTATTGGCGACTTCCAAGCTGAAAACGTCAATGGTTTAACTAACCCAACTGCAGGTTCTTCAGGTTATGAAGGTCCAAGAAGAGGCGTTGGTGTTTTCAATACCCCTGGTGGACAATTTATCACTGACCAATTCAAGACTGGTACTGGTTCTTCAACATCAACTGCTATTGCTGATGGCGGTACTGCTGTATATGCACCTGGTACATTGTTGACCATCGCTGTAGATGGCTCTGGTAAGCTTGTTGAGCTTGCTGGCTCAGCTGTTGGTATTGTAAATGGTGCTGGTGCTGGTGCTACAATGCCAATCGTTGGTGTTGTTGATCGCTATGACTCAGCTGCTGGTCTTCTTTACTTTACACAAAAGTAATAACGTAGGACTTATTTAAGGAGAAAAATTAAAATGTCAATGATTAAAAGAAATACAAATGAGCAAAGAGAAGCCATTATTGCAATGGCTCTCGAGACCCCAGAAGGTCGCACAGCTCTCGCACAAGCTATGGTCGAGCCAATCAAGACTTCCTTGATGTACCAAGCTATTGGTAGAAAGCTTCTCATGGTTGATGAGCTCCCACAAGGCGCTCTTGCAAGATATGAGAGAGACGTAGCAGTCAAGTCCTATGTCATTCCTAAGAGAGGCGCTGTTCCTTCAGCAGAAGTCGAAGCAGAAGAGCTCATCGTTCCAACAATCGAACTCGCTGCTCATCCACAGATCAGACTTAACGAAATCAGACAAAGAAGATTCTACATTGTCGATAGAGCTCAAGTTCGTGCTAAGGACTCCCTCCAAAGACAAGAAGATACCGAAGTCTTCAAGGTTATCAACGCTGGTGTTCCAACTGACCAATCAATCTCTGTTTCCGGTACTCTTCAACCAGAGAACATCAACCTTGCGTTGACCCTCATCGAAGAGCACGAACTCATTGGTGCTAAGGTTGTTCTTCACCCACAAAGATACAAGGATATCAGAAACTGGGGCAAGGAATTCTTCGATGAGGCAACTCAAAGAGATATCCTTATGACTGGTCTCTATGGTCACATTTATTCTGCAGACATCCACGTTTCAACCATGGTTCCTAAGAACTCTGTTTACGTGCTTGCTCCTGCACAATTCTGTGGTGCAATGCCAGTTCGCCAAGACATTACTGTTCTTCCTGCAGACGATCCAAAGAGACTTAGACTCGGATGGGTTGTTTACGAAGAGCTTGGTTTTGCTCTTATCAACGACTATGCTGTTTCAAGAATTACCGTCAGCTAATTCTTACTTAGTCTAAACAAAAAAGGAGAGTTGTTTCAACTCTCCTTTTTTTATTAAAATGGTACTTTTCCCCTGAGAATATCATAAAGCATGATCCAATCACTGATCTTAGCTTTTACAGGATCCTTGAAAGCTGCTGGTTTATTTTTTTCGAAAAAATAGTGGCCTGACCAAGCAAAAGGATACACTACAAATGGAGCAAATATCAACAAGATGTAAAGATGATAATAAATACAAAATACTATCCATCCAATTGTAAAAAATTGACCTAACACATGTAATCTTCTGCAAACTTTGTTTTGATGCAAAGTTAAATACATTTCATAGTATTCTTTCATATTCATATGGTACAAACTCCCTTTTTTTGAACTACTACCGTTGCACAGTCTTGAGCATACTTAATTGCTTTGATGATGTCGTTAGTTCTTACATACTCACATGCTAAAGCTGCTATAAAAGTGTCGCCAGCTCCAGAAACGTCTTTGATTTCTACTTTTTTAACTGGGTAAACAATACCTTGATATTCACAACCATCACCTGATCTGGTAATTATTAATTTATCAACAATATTGAGTTTTTCAAGTGTATGTTGAGTTCTATCATACTCTAAGTGATTTATTTTTATGAAAGAAACATTTTTGCACCAATTGCCTAAAAGTTTCTTTGTATCTAAAAAGACATTCTTGTTATTTCTTGCAATAAAATCTATGTCTTCTTCGCTCAAAAAACCTTTACAATAATCACTTACAATAACTGCATCATAGTGAACACCTTCATAATAATTATCTTTGATTTTTTCAATTGTATGTTTGTCTATACTTGAAGCCTTGTCATTTGTATCAACACGGAGCAAGAGAGAGTTTGTTCTTTCATCAACATATCTTGTTTTTACAATCTCTTCTTTTTGTGTGATAAGAAATGGCTCAGATCCAATGACTTTTACATTTGACTTAACGTTTAAAGCCATTCCTCCATTTTTAGTGCTTCTTTCTGGATTAAAGATGGGTATTGGACCTTCTGGAGCTAACCTATACACAAAACCGTAAATAAAAATGTCACTACAAGAATCACCAACAATTAATATTTTAGAATTAGAATAATCTTTCATTATAGTAGCCTATTTCTTTTATACCGTATAAAATGTATAATGAATTTTATGAAGAATATACTTATCACAGGAATAAATGGGTCAGGAGCAACTTATTTAGCTGAATTTCTTTCAACTATACCAGATGTTAAAATCCAAGGCATTTCAAGGTGGCATACTGACAGAAAGAACAAATCTGGAGTTTTTTCAAAAGTAGAAATGTTCGAATGTGATCTCACTGATCTTGGAAGTGTCATCAGAACATTAGAAAAAGCTAAACCAGATTGTATTTTTCATTTAGCTTCAAATGCTAACGTAAAATTATCTTTTGAAACCCCATTGTCTGTATTCAATAACAATGTAAACGGCACTTTGAATCTTTTAGAAGCTTTGAGAATCTTAAATCAAAAGCCAATGATCCAGTTTTGTGGAACTTCTGAAGTTTATGGTCAAGTCAAAAAAGATGAAATTCCTATCAAAGAAACTCAAAGCATAGACCCAGTAAATGTATATGCTATAAGCAAACTTACTCAAGAAAAATTAGTCAAATCATATTACAGATCATACTCAATACCATGTGTAATAACCAGAGCATTTGGTTATATAAATCCAAGAAGACCTGATATATTTTCAAGTGCTTTTGCAAAACAAATTGTTGATATAGAAAGAGGAAAAGAAAATATTCTTTATCATGGCAATTTAGACTCTGTGAGAACATTATTAGATGTAAGAGATATTGTAGAAGCTTACTGGATAGCAGCAGAAAAGTGTGATTTGGGAGAAGCTTACAATGTAGGATCAACAGTTCCAGTCAAAGTTGGTGATTTTTTAGAAGAACTTAAAAAACAAGCCAAATGTAAAATTGTGACAAAAGAAAATCCTGATTTACTTCGACCTGTAGATGTAACACTGCAGATTCCAGATGTTACTAAGTTCGAAAATAAAACAGGATTCAAGCCAAAATATTCTTTAGAAGAAAGTGTTAGTTTACTTTTAGAATATTACAGATCTCAATCGTAATTCAATACTTCTAAAAGTTTCATGATTTTTTCTTTTTCTAAACCTGGATAATTTCCAATATACCAAGAATAGTTATGAATATGCTCAATGTTCTCATAATCAGAAAAATCATTGTATTTTGATTTGAAAAAGGGCTGTCTCATTTGATTTCCGCCACCTGACAGCCCTCTTCTGAATTCAATTCCATAATCTTTCAGTTTCTTTTCCAAAATATCACGTTGTTTCATGTCAGCTTGCTTAAGAATGACAATAAAGGCGTAGTTGCAGTTTCCAGCAGTATCCAGACAAACATGGTATTTTTCTGGGTTAAGATTTGAAATAAATAAATCAAAATTTTCAACTCGCTCTATATTTTTAGAATCAAGCTTAGCCAATTGTGATAATCCAAGAACAGCATTAATTTCAGTGCTTCTAAAATTATGAGATGGCCTAAGGAAAATGAAATCAGAGTTAAGGTCTGGATTTTGTTCTATGATTTCTTCTTTCATATCAGAATCTGTCATTTCTCTCACCATTCCATGAGACCTTAGAGCACGACAAACTTGATAGAATTCATGATTATTTGTGCAAATCATGCCTCCTTCAATTGTAGACATATGATGAGCAAAATAAAAACTAAAATTGCTTGCAAATCCAAAATTTCCAACTTTGATATTTTTATAAGTTGTTCCATGAGATTCACAAACATCTTCAATCAAAAGAATGTTTTGATTTTTACAAATATCAAGCAATTCTTCAGTAAGAGCATTGATGCCAAGAACGTGTGTCAAAAATATTGCTTTTGTCTCAGGAGTAATTGCTTTTTTAAGCTTATCAATATCAAATGATAAATTAGTCAAATTCACATCAACAAAAACAAGTTTATGGCCAGCAAATAATACTGATGAAATATCGGAAATCCAAGTCAATGGTGGAACAATAATTTCGCCTTCACCAACAATATGTGCAAGAGCAAGCATGGTCAATTCGTTTGCAGATGCTCCTGAATTGACCATTAGGTTGTATTTTGTTCCAAGCCAATTACCCCAAGCATTTTCAAATTCTAAAACTTTCGGTCCGTTTGTAAGTTTTGGAATTTTATCTTGAGAAAGAAAATCAATAACAGATTTGACATCTTCTTTATCAATGTTGTCATTCATCAAAGGTAAATAAAACATTATTTTTCATTAAAATAATCGCCATACTCAACAAGAATTGTTGGACGATTATCAGTCCTTTCATAAGCATACATATATGATTCAAAAATTTGATTAGGCTCTTCAAGTCTTATGATATCGACAAAATCACACATGGCCTTAAATCCGGCAGTGTAATCAGCAATATGTTGATGTTGAGGATGGAGCGGTCTTTGAGATCCAATAGATGTTCTAATAATTACTTTTGGTTTGTATCCACCATCAGACATAATCTTAATTTTGTCTAAGTGATTTACAATTTGATTTGCAGCTAATAAAAGAAAATTCCATCTTGGATAAATCGAGATAGGTACAGTTCCATTCAAAGCTAATCCCAAGGTAATACCCATTTGCATATCTTCATTGACAGGCATCTCTAATAGCTTAGTTTTATCTATATCAACTAAACTATTTGTCATTGCTGTTCCAGGATATTCAATTGCTTGCCCTAAAAAAAGTGTATCTGATTTTTGTCCAAGCCAATCCATTGATTTCTTGAGTTCTTCAGCGTATTTCATTAAAATTGAATCCTTTTTCCAGCACCAGCATGAGGATATTTTGATTGGTATTGATAGTATATTACTTTTGGTTTAGGGCTTTCAAAAAATAAATGCTCAGTGTTCCAAGTTTTTCGAGTATCAGTACAAACAGACTTGTTATTGTCTTCTATGATAAAAGTAATTGGTAAATCGTGATTTACTGAGTACTTCCAATTCTCGAAAAACGTGCCTGTTTCTGATGCCATATCGCCTACAAAACACCATACATGCCCTGGTAAATTTTTTCTCTTAATATCTAATGCAGCACCAACTGAAATAGGTATGCTTCCAGTTACGATAGCTGATGAATAAACTCTATACTCAGGGTAGCAAAGTGTTATTGACTTTCCATTCAAGATGTCTTGCTTAAGGGTGTCTTTTGGAACACCTTTTAACAAACACTGATAATGAGATCTCCAGGTGCAAAAAACCCAATCTTCATCTTGAATTTTTTCAAAGACATTTATAATTTGACTTTCATTGCCAAAGTAGAGATGGATTGGGGCCTTGATCATACCACTGTTAAAGCATTCAGCGATATCAGTTTCAAAGTCAATTAATTCTTGTTCTGTATATTTTTTCATTTGTTTATGTAATTTTCTTTATACCAATTTACAGTTTTTTGTATACCTTGATCAAAAGTATATTGTGGAGTGAAATTAAGTTCTTCATTAATTCTTTTAGTGCTTACCATTCTAAAAGGAATTGTTGTTGGCTTAGAATTATCCCAAATGACTTCTGGATTTTTATTAGTAGCTCTCAATATAGACTCTACTATTTGCCCGACAGTTATCGCTTGCCCCGACCCAACATTGTATGGTCGCATTGGTTGTCCTTTTTCTAATATCAAAAGAGCTGCATTGACTACATCTTCAACATATAAAAAATCTCGAACTACGTCAGGACTACCCCAAACAATAAATGGATTTTCATCTTGCAAAACTCTATTGATAAGTGCTGGGACTACATGACAAGTCTTAGTGTCAAAGTTGTCATGCGGACCAAAAATTGCTGTACCTCTACCTATAAATATTTTAGTATTTGAAAATCTTGATACGTGTTCTAATAGCTTTTCACGATATCTTCTCATCCAGCCATAACCATAATATGCTTGATAAGGTTCATCGTCCCAAAATTCATCTTCTTCTACTGGGTATCTTCTGTCGGCATAACCAGTAGAGCTATTTAAGTCCAAAAACTTATCAACACCAGTCCTATTACATGCATCAATCACATTACTTATGGTGTTAATATTTTGTAATGATATTTGGATATCTGTTGGCACAGTTGAAGGATGAGCTATATTTCCGCCACTGTGAATGACAATATCAGCCCCTTCTACAAACTTTACACAATCATCAACTTTCATCAAATCAACATTTTCAATTATTTGTAAATTTTCATGTTGTATTTTAACTTTTCTTACGTTCTGTGAAGCTTTTACTTTTGCTCCTCTTTCAAGAAGAGCAGATAAGTAATTTGTGCCTAAAAATCCAGAAGCTCCAGTAAGTGCTACAGTTTTATTAATAAAAAAATCAGATGACATCAAAATCCCTCAATACTTGTAATGAAGATTTATTATATTCTTCAGAAAGATTATAGATTGGATTTTCAAATGTGTAATCAGAGTTATATGTGTATTGTCCTAATTTCGTTTGGGAATTATAGAATTGAACAACATCACATAGTTTTAAACAGTCTCTTGATACAAAATCTATAACACCATTTTCATCTTTCAAATTAGAAGAAGATATAAAATTACAAATATCCACATAAGAAGTGTAATTGAATGTTGAGTCTTTAGACAAAGTAATTGAATCAATATTATTCTTTATTTTAGATATATGATTTGGCTTCATATATTTTCCTAATAACACTGCGCATCTCAATATTAAGTCATGTTCAGTCATCAGTGATTCAGAAAACTTCTTGAACTGGGAATAAATGTTTAGTTCATTAGAGTATATATCAATTGAAGAAATATAAATAAATTTTTTATGAACAATATTCTTGAGTTTAAGATTTAATAAAATGTTGTCATCTAAATATTTTTTATAATCTGAAACTTTTAATTCTTTATTGAAAGCACAATTGATAATGTAATCAAATTCTAAATTCTTTACTTCCTCAAAATTGTTTCTATTCAGACCAATGGCATTTGGAATATTTTCAGATAAGTATTTACCCAGTCCACTATTTGATCCAGCAATTAAATATTTTTTCATTAGTGATTTACAAATACGTTATATTTTTGGTCTAAGACATTTTTGTTTTCTTTAAACCAATCAGTGACAATTTTTATACCATCATCTAAATTTGTTTTATGAGAAATGCCATAACTTTCTGCTTTAGTTGTTGATAGAATTCTTACTGCATCTCCGCTTGGTTTATCAGAAAGCCATTTAATATCCAAATCTTTACCGCTATGCTTAACTACTTTTTCAACAACTTCCTTAATTGAAAAACCTGTGCCTGAGCCAAGATTTATAGGTTCAGTTACTTTTTTGATTACGCAATTAATCATAGCATCAGCAACATCATCAGCGTAGATAAAATCTCTGATTGGAGATCCATCTCCCCAGACCTCTAATACATGATTTTCTTGAGCTTTTCTTATCAATGATGGAATGACCATTGAATTCACTGGATTGAAATTGTCATGTTTACCATACACGTTTGCAGGTCTTACTATTGAGCATTGATTCCATCCGTATTGAATTGAGTAAGCTTCTGCTTGCAACTCGCCCATTCTTTTTGCCCATCCAGCAAATCTGTCATTAGGAGAGGGAAATGTTTTCCAAACATCATCTTCGTAAAAGATATCTGCAGGTGAATAAACTCCAACTGAGCTTGTGTACAAATACCATTCAACATTTGATTTTCTTGCTGCTTCCATCATATTAGTATTGAATTGAAGCATTGGAACCATAAAATCAGCGGGTTGAGTTGCACAAGCTTGAGGAGAACCTTTGACACCAACAACATTAAAAACAAAGTCTTTATTTTTGCAAAGTTCTTCACATTGAGAAAAATATCTCAAATCTGCTTGAATATATTCGACATCATCTACTTTTTCATTGACTGAATTCAAGTCAGCAATGGTTATGTTAGCATTGTATTGTTTTAGTTTTTCAACCAATGCTTTTCCTATCATTCCAGTTCCACCAGTGACAAGAATTTTTTTATTGTTAAACATTTTTATCCTTTCAGATTTATAAGTTTGTGAAGTCTTTGTTTTTGAAATTGCCAATCATCTTGTAAGCTCTGAGCAATTCTTGAATTCCGGCATCTATTGAATGATCGCAAGACCAGCCTGTTTTTTCAAGTTTTTCATTAGAGACCACATAATTTCTTTTGTCAAAATCTTCTTTGAATTGTTCTTCAATAATAACTAAATTTGGAACATATTCTTTGATTTTTTGGGCCAGTTGAAGTTTTGACATATTTGCTGATGTCAGTCCAACATTGAATGCATTATTGTTTAAAGATTGATAGTTTTCAATAAGATGAACAAATGCTTTTGCCACATCTCTTACATGAACATAATTGCGTAAAAAATGTGATTCAAATAAAACTAAAAATTCATCTGAAAATGCTCTATAGACGAAATCATTTACAAGAAGATCCATTCTTTGTCGATATGAAACACCAAAAACTGTTGCAAGTCTCATTGATATTCCATTGCCTGACTCTAATACTGCTTTTTCAGCATCACATTTAGTCTGAGCATACAAAGAAAGTGGATTGAAGGGACTTTCTTCAGTTATGATAGTTTCAGAACTTCCATACTGTGAATTTGTATTAGGAACCAATAATTTTTGGCTCTTGTGAAGGAAGCTTACAATATCAACAATCTGTTCGTAGTTCACATCTACAGTCAAGCCTGGATCTTTTTTACATGCTGGCATGCCTACAATGGCAGCTAATGGAATGATGATGTCATGAGTTTCAACTAAATCTGATAAAAGTTGACTATCACGAACATCTCCAACATGTAAAGAAAAATTCTTATTATGACAAAATGATGTCAAAGAAAGCTGCTTATAAACAAGACTATCCAATACTGTTACAGCATAACCCTTAGACAATAAAACTTCAGTAAGAATAGAGCCTAAGTATCCAGCTCCACCAGTAATAAGAACTTTTTCCATTACCAGCTAATCTCCCAATCTTTGAAATCAGCAGCAAGACAATCAATTTTGTAATCTTTTCTACCGCCAACTACTTCTTGGATCTTATTTTTTGCAGTATTTCTTATGCCATTCAGTCCATGTGTAAGCTCTAAAGAATTGCCTTCTTTGATCCCCTTGCGATAGTTAGTTTCATTGTGCCAGATATGCAAATTCATTTGTGATAACACAACAATGGCACGAATTACATCTGCATCAACAACTACATTGTTTTCATCAATGTGAGCTTGAATATCATGGATTATTGCTGCTATTTCTTCTGCATATTCTGCTTTATGATCAGGAATAAAAACTTCTTTAAGTTGAACAATTGACAATCTGTCAATAAGTTCAGATAATGTTGGTAAGTACTTTCTATTTGATGTGTTTGACATACTCTATTATAGCCTTATGTTGCTCAAATGTAATAAATATTGTACAATTTTATGAGTTACTTACAATTTCTCAAAAGGGCGAACTGTGAAAGAAAACATTTTATTTATCCATACTCCAATGCCAGATTCAGGTATTTGCGCACTTTCTATAGTTGGAAATTTTTACGCTGAAGCATTCACAGCATCCAATAAATACAATGTATTGGCATTCAATGCTGTAAGTGGGCAAGAGGTTATTGACCTTTATGAAAAATACCAACCAAAAATTATTTTTTATCATTATGGAGAAAGAACAACCTTATGGATGAAAGATACAACATGGAAAAAGAAAATTAACTGCAAGCATGTTGTTTTTGACACAGATTCCACGCAAAGATCTATAAATAATTTTAGTCCAGAAAAATTTCATAATTTTGATTATTACATTAGCGTGGATCCAACACATGATGTAGACCACCTTGCAAATGTGTTTAAGCTGAGCTTTTTGAGACCAAATGTGATTGCGCCTGAGTATGTTGACACTGGAATCACTAAAATTGGGTTTCATGGCGGAGCATATATGAACAAAGGAATTTTAGAGCTTCCAGAATACATACAAGAGCATTTTGATGAAGCAGAAATTCATTTTCACTGTTCCATGGGATATGTAAATAGCGGACATTCTGATAAAGAATTGATGCAAAATATTGAAATGGCAAAAAGTAAAATTTACAAGCCAGGCATAAAGTTTTTTCTCACCACAGATATAATTTCTGATCAAGAGCTCATCAATAGACTTTCACAAAATACTGTCAACTGCTATTTTTATAGGCCTGATCCTTTTGGGCAAAGTGGATCCTCAATTCAAGCAGCTCTATCAGCACGACGACCCATTGCACTCAGGAAAACAAAACCAACATTATCATACTGGAATTTGAATCCTTCTATTTGTGTAGAAGAAACTTCAATTAAGGATATTATCAAAAATGGTTTTGATCCATTAGAGCCATTATATGAAAAATTTTCTTATGCTAATGTATGCAAAGAATTTGAATCTATAATTTCAAAAATTCTTAAACCATCTGCGTTTTATTTTTCTGTTTGAGATAAACAATAAGCAAGTTAACTAAAATGAATATACTAATACCAATGGCTGGCTTAGGTTCAAGGTTTCCAAATTCTAAAAAACCAAAGCCTTTAATTGAAATCCATGGCAAAACAATGATTGAATCTGCTATAGATTCAATGAATCTTGATGGAAAATATATTTTTATAATTAGAAAAGATCATCAAGATCAATTCAATTTGTCTTCAACTCTTAAAGATATTTATCCTGATAGTGAAGTTGTTGTTATTGATCATATGACAGAAGGGCCAGCATGTACCGCTTTATTGGCTGAGAACTTAATTGACAACAAAGAGTCATTGATAATTGTAAATTGTGATCAAATATTGCATTGGGATAGTGAGTCATTTAAGGTTTTTTGTGAAAACTATCCTCACGATGGTTTTGTAGTAACTTATTTTGCAAACACTGATAAAAATAGCTATGTTAAGCTTGATAAAAATGGCTTTGCCTGTGAAATCAAAGAAAAAGAAATAATTTCTAATATTTCATTGAATGGAGTTCACTTTTGGAAGCATGGTGAAGATTTTGTAACCAGTGCTAAAAAAATGATTATGGCTAATGACAGAGCTCCAAATGGCGAATTTTATATTGCCCCTTCTTATAATTATTTGATAAGAGATAACAAAAATATTGGAATATATCATATTCCTAATGAACAGCATTGGGCTATTGGTACAGAAGAAGATTTAGATTTATATTTAAGGATCAACCCATGACAAGAGAAGATATAGTAAATAATGATTTAATCAGAGAAATAAGATCTTTTACAGAAGTAGATGATCAAGATTACAATGAAGTGTTTTTTTCACAAAAACATCCAGGAATGACTCCGTGGCCAAGAGGTGGAGCAAAAATTGAATTCAGTGACTGGAACAGGTCTCAATTAAACACTTATTTCAAAAAAGTATCAAAAAATGCTAAAGCTGTATTGGAGATTGGAGTCTGTAGAAATGATGGAA
>JACCDW010840243.1_pt1 | contig 16129 bp, 21 predicted proteins | sample 7449781 | NCBI WGS metagenome assembly JACCDW01 (sample SAMN15323449, study PRJNA562643) | freshwater metagenome | isolation source: river surface water | place: USA:Blue River Watershed | collected 2017-08-18
AAGTCAACAGAATACTTTACAATTGTGTTAAATGGAAATGCTATTACAAGAGCCTTGAAGAATATTAAGGTTGATTACATAGTACATGGTTCGAGATTGGATGCACCATTAGAAACTGAACAATAATGCATAAATTTAGAATTTATTTGCCAACAAATAAAAATGCAGCATGGCTTGTAATTGAGGAAGGAAATATAAACATTGAAGCTGGTATCAGATTCATATACAACTTCCTCGATTACAACGAGCAAACTCTTGACCGAAATTTATTTATAATTAACGGTGATGATTTTGCAGCAATAGGACGAAGTGGTAAAGATACAAGAATTGCAATATTAGAGTTATTGATGGAAACCACTGGTGCAATTTTAGTGAAGGAATAATATTAGATGGCAACAGATGTCATTATTGACCCAGCCAATGGTCAGATATATTGGAATGATGGCACTGGATCACCTCAATCTATTTCAATCGGTGGTAATGCTCAAGATGTAATTAATGTTACAGGCTATAGTGCTGCATATTCACCTGGTTCTACACCTTCTGCTTCTGTTGCGGGTGTTCTTGTTAAATTTACCGATGCATCACTCGGAACCCTAACTCCTGGTACTAACGCTTATGAGTTAGGGTCTGGTTCTTTAAGGTGGAAATTTTTCGGCACAACTACAAATATTTCTGACAGTGCAGCTTCTTTAGGCACTAATACCTTTTCACTTACAAGTGGTTTAGTACAAGTCAATGGCGGAATTGCAATTTCAGGAAATGTTGGTGTTGGGCAAACCCTATTTTATTTTAATCCTAACGACTCAAGATATTTTGTAGGATTCAGATCATCTGCTTCTTTAGCAAGCACTCAGACTTATATTTTACCTTTGACATATCCAAGTACAGGTTCTTCTATCTTACAATCAGATACTGCGGGAACTTTGACTTGGGTACCTATGACAGCAGCAAGCTCTTCTGCTTCTACTGCTCTTAACATAAACATAGTAAGTGCTACCACTGGAACATTTTTCCCTTTATTTACTAACACTTCATCAACAGCTAATGGTATTTCGGGAGTTGCTGTTTCTGTTGATAGTAATTTTTCTTTTGATGCTTTAAGTAATGTATTAATTGTTGATGGAGCTACCATGGGTGGGCTTGGCTTAACAACCACTCTTGCTTCTTTTGATATTGGTAATACATCTTCGATAGCACAAACTTTAAACTTTTCAAATACAACCACAGGGCAAGTACAATATAACTTTGGCACTGCTTCTGCAAGTGCTTCTACTGCTACATTCTTTGGTTCAGTTAATTCTAATAGAATGATCTTGAATGTAAACTCTTCCGGAAATGTGTACATTCAAACAAACCAAGTCAATGCAAGAGTAAGATTATTTCAAAACAATACTACAGGTAATGTATCTATATTTGGAACTGGTGGGGGAACCTTATACTTAGGCGAAGATAGCATTACAAATAATTCAGATATTGCCATCAGAGGATCTGTTCTTAGTGGTGGTGGAGGTAATGTAAGGGCTGCCACTTTCACACTTTCTACAGCAACTTCAAATGGTACAGGTGTTGGCGGTACTATAATATTCCAAACAAGTACATCAAGTACATCTGGCAATACTCCAAATGTATTAAGAACCAGATTGAGAATTGAAGGAGCTGCAACAGGTACATCAAGTCTTGAAAGTATTATAATTTTGGGTGATGCTACTTCTGGCACTGCTTGGTCATCATTTTTAAGAGGTGTTGATGCAACTGGTACTGATGTAGATGCTGGTGAAATTCAAATACAAGCTGGTAGATCAACTGGAACTGGTGCTGCAAGAGGTATCAGTTTCTATGTTTCTCCTTCAAGTACTACATCTTCAACTATTAATGCTGCCAGTCAAATAGCAAGATTTTCTGCAACTGGTTTGACAGTTTATTCAACTACCAGCACCTTTTCTACAACAACAGGGGCATTAATAGTGGCTGGCGGAGTAGGCATTGGTGGAACCATTTTCACTGCTCCCGAAAATGCTTCATCAATATCAGGAGTAGTTCATCTCAATTCTGTTATAAATTCAGGAGTTTGGGCAGCTACAGCTATAACAACAGCTTATGGTGGGCATGGTGCTATTCCTGTTGTATCTAAGGGTGATATCTTAGTTGGTGCTGGAAACACTTGGTACAATTTTCCTTATTCTGCAAGTAATGACCAAGTCTTGACAGTAGATACATCGTTACCATTTGGACTGAAATGGGCAACTCCAACTGCTGCAGCAGCTTCGGTTTCAGTTGCTGCATCAGCTGGTGCGACTACTCTGTTTTTGACCTCAACTAATAATTCATCTGGAAGTGGTTTAGCACTAAGCACAGTTACTACCTTATCATATAACACAACAGCAAATGCATTATCAGCAACAGGTATTACAGCTACAAACATTAGATCCTTGAATTATATTGTTCCAACAGGCGGTAATAATATAGCTTGGTATGCCTCTGATGGAACAACTCAGTTGATGGGCATCAACACTTCTAATGGATGGCTTAGAAGTTATCAAACAACCAATGCTACATCTACCACATCAGCAGCTTTAGTGAGTTCTGGTGGATTATCAGTAGCAACAAATGCAATGATAGGTGGTACTACAACTGTATTCTCTACAACTTCAGCTACAGGCATAAGTTCAGGAGCATTCAATGTTGTTGGTGGTGCAAGTATCAATGGTAACGCATTTATTGGTGGCACAGTTACTATAACAAATACAAGTGCTTCAGGAAATACTGGATCTGGAGCTCTTGTAGTCAAGGGTGGAGCAGGTTTTGGCGGAAGTGTTAATATATTTGGACAATTAGGCGTAGGAGGAACTTTAGATTATCTTGCTCCTAACTTAATTGCATGGTTCTCAAGTTCAGTCAATAGTTATTCTCAAGTTGTAGCACATAACCATTCAAATGGCAATTCTGCTTCAACAGATTTCATTGTAAGTAATGATCTTTCTACAGACACTTCTACATATGGTGATTTTGGAATAAACTCTTCTGGTTGGGCTGCCACAACTTCTCCATTTAATTTAGCTAATTCTACTTACCTAATAAGTGCTGGTGGAGATTTAACAGTAGGCACTGTTACAGCCAATGCTATAAAAATAGGCATTGGATCTACTATCTTTGAAACTGTTAACATCAATAGTTCAGGAACTGCAGTTTCTATAACTCCGGGTACTGCTTCAGGAACAACATCTACTGGTGCATTAACTGTATTTGGCGGTGTAGGTATTGGTGGAAGTGTCAATATTGGTAAAACACTCAATTTGTGGAATCCAGCTTACACATTTTCAACCAATTTAGCTTCTGGCGCAGTATCAGCAACCACAACTTATATTTTACCAACAGCATATCCATCTGGCACAGGAACATCGTATTTGTCTGCAAGTACAACAGGTGTAATGGCTTGGGTAGCAGCTCCTACAAGTGGTGGTGGTACTCCTGGTGGAAGTAATAAACAAATCCAATATAATAGTTCTAATACATTTGCTGGCGCTTCAGGCTTTGAATATACAACTGGTGGTATAGCAAATACAGTTTCAATATTTTCAGCTTCTGGAACTGGATACACAGTAGGGTTTTGGGTTAGTGCAATAGGCGGAACCACAAGAGTTGGTATAGGACTTTCAAACCCACAATTTGAACTTGAAATTAATGGTGAAATTTCAGCTACAAATAAAAGCTTTGTAATTAATCACCCTACTAAACCTGACATGAAACTTCGTTATGGATCATTAGAAGGTCCTGAAAATGGAGTTTATGTCAGAGGAATATTAATTGGTAATAATATCATAGAGACACCTGATTATTGGGTTGGTTTAGTTGATCCTGACACATTTACCGTGAATCTAACCCCAATAGGAAAATTTGCCCATTTATATGTTGAAAAAATAGAAGATTATAAAGTTTACGTTGGCAACAATAGCGCAACTAATATCCATTGTTTTTATACTGTCTGGGCTGAAAGAAAAGATATTCCTAAACTTGTGACGGAGTATTAGTATGGGTCACTATTTTAACCCCAATATTCCAAAAGAGAATTTTCATTGGGCAGTTGATGCAGCGAATATTCGTTCTTACAATGGAACTGGGACTGTCTGGTTTGATGTTGTTGATGCTAACAATTTAACTTTGACTAATACTCCAACATTCTCATCTTTAGGAGCAACTTCTAATTTTGCTTTCAATGGCTCAACTCAATATGCAGTAGATTCTTCATTATTAAGTCCAGCTTTAATTCAAGGACCAATTACTGTCAATGTAATTTTTTCTCCAAATACTCTTACTGGTGCTCAAAATATATTTTCTTTATTTGATAATGTAAACAAGGCACTACAAATTGGATTTAATGGAACAACAGGTTCAATATGGAAGTTTGGCGGAACATCATTAGTGACATACAATTATGCTGGTATTGGAACAGTATGGCATGTTACATATACATGTGATGGATCTAACAATTCCAAAGTTTATGTAAATGGTGAATTAAATAACTCTGGTGTTGTCGCTACTGATACAGGTACACCAGTTTATTACACTGTAGGCACTTACGGTGCTGGAGCAGGTCAGTTTTTTAATGGCAAAGTTTATTATGCTTCTATACATAAAAAAGTATTTACAGATAGAGAAGTAGCCTCTATGTGGCATGCGCTAAGAAGAAGATATGGCTATGCTGGAATTGGTATCACACCTGTTGGTGATGCTGTCGTTGGTGGACTGCAAGGAGGCCAGTAATGGGTGGAGGCGTTGGTCCAGTAGGACAAGCATTAGAAAATGTGGTTGTGAGAATTGATGCCGTTAATACCAGTTCATATTCAGGAACTGGAACAACTATTAATTCATTGCTTAAGTCTCAAACATTAAGCTCAAGTGGTGTGACGTTTATATCTGCAAGAGGCGAAAGTGTATTCGTTTTTGGTGGTTCAGGATTTGTTACATCTTCTAATAACACTGGAGTATCTGGAACTCAAAACAGAACCATGGCAGCATGGGTGAGATTTGGAAGAAAAGCTACTCAGGGCAGCATGTCAACTGGTGCCAATGGTGCAGGGACCGGAATGGCATTAGCTACTTCAAGTAGTGTTATATTATTAGGTTATGGCAATTCTGGCACATTGACAACATATTCTTATAATGCTCATCAATGGTATTACCTTGTATATACAAGCAGCTTAGTTTCTGGTTCAACTCATAATATTCAGTTGTATGTTAATGGAGGTTTGGCTCATTCCGCATTAGTTTCAAGTATCAACTTGACAAATAATTCTCTACGAATTGGTTGTGACAATAGTGGTTTTGGCATGAGTGGTTTCATCTCAAGAGCAAATTTTTACAATAAAAGTTTGTCATTGAAAGAAATACAAAAGAACTATCAAAATTATAAAAATAGGTTTGGATTATAAAATGGGACAAAAAGGCGGACCTAACATACCATTTGAAAGTTTACAATTTGTCTTTGATCCGAGACACCCAAGTTCGTTGTCAGGAAATTATAAAACTTTAATTGATTCAATAATAGGAAGCGCTACAGGAGCTACTCTTTCTGGAAGTGGAACAACTTTAGGAATAAATTTCTCAGCAATTTCTGATACTTTAAATTTTGGAAATATATCGAAAATTAATCTGACTGCAAACCTTACAGTTATGGGATGGATTTATCCTAAAAGTTTTGGAGGTGGAAGTAGTGGAAGGATATTTGATAAGTTCAAGACTACCGTCCCTCAATCAGGTTTTGCTTTATGGATTGATAATAATATAGGAACCAATGCTATAGCTTATGGAACAGGATGGGTAGTCAGTACTTCTGTTGCAAGATTGAGTAACCAAGTCAATTTAAACTCTTGGCAACACTTTGCTGCTGTGCACAGCGGAACAACTGTTACATTTTATAAAAATGGCTCTTCTATAGGTTCAAGTTCAAGTATTACTGCTCCTACATCAGGAAGTGTTAATGCATGTATTGGAAATAACGCTGGTGGAACAAATAATTTTGATGGAATTTTAGGTGCAGTAAGAATTTACAGTCGTGCAATGTCTGCAACAGAAATATTGCAAACCTACAATTCTACAAAATCAAAATTTGGTTTATAAAATTATTTATAATATAAGAGTACAAACAAATGGCAGATTCAGATAAAAATATAAGAATTACAACCAACAAGAATAAGGCAGATCCAGCAAAACCTACAATAGTTTTTAGTGGATCTTCTGCTGGTTCGTCTGTCATCACTTTAGAAGTGTTAAATGATAATACTTTATCATTTGTATCAAATGAAGGTCAAATTTTTTCATTAGACTCAAATCTTACAGTTGGAACTATTTGGTCTGTTAATGATGTCTCAGGTGTTCCTTTAATTAGAGCCAGCGCTGGTGGCACTATTAACATGGCTGAGTTTGGCGCAAATGTGGGTGTTGGTGAATCTAATCCTATTCATAAGTTAAGTGTAAAGGGTGCTTTAGCAATTGGAAGCACTAATACCAACAACTACACTATCTTTAGATTTCCAGCTGCAGGTACTGGTCAAACTTATATTCTTCCAAGTAATTATCCTGGCACTGGTACATCTGTTCTGACGTCTGATACTTCAGGAAACCTCACATGGGGTGCTTCAGCGACCGGCGGTGGATCTGGAAGTGTAAACTCTGGCACTGCAGGAAGTGTTGCTTATTACCCAGCTAATGGGACAGCTGTAAGTGGCACAAGTTTGATACAAGTTGCAAGCACAGGAACCGCAGTCTCATTTTATGCAAACATAGATCTTTATGCACAGAATGACGTTAGGTTTTGGAATTCAGGTAGCTCATTTTACACTGGAATAATGGCTGGTTCTAATGCAGCCAACTACACACTCACACTTCCAAGCGCAGCACCAGGAGCTGGTGCTGGTTTTTCAATGTTTATGACTGATTCTACTGGAAACATGTCATATGGTGGATTTATTCAGGGTACAGGTACATCTCTTCTTGTTTCAGGCACTGGTGTTACAATCAGAAATAGAAGACCGTTACTCTTAACTTTTGCCTCTGGTTATACTCCTGCTACTGGCACTACTGCAGATGATGTGGTTTTAAGATTACCAGAATCATTTACAGATGGAACGACTTCAGTGTCATGGGTACCAAGAAGAGCATTTATTAGAACTGAAACTTTTTCTACAGGATCTACTCTTATAAATCTACAATATTCAGCTGGCGTTGGAACATTTACATCTACTAACCTTATCGGAGGAGCTGGCTTATCGGTGGGTGGTGCTGGCATTGCTGAATCAAGCACAACAAACTTCACAGCTGCAACTCTGACATCTGGCACCAAATTGAGAGTCAACTTTAGTTCTATCAATGCTTCTCACTCTGATTTCTTGATATATCTGCAATTAGAAGAGCTATAATGAAAGTACATTTACAACGTTACAGAATATCACGATCATACGCTGGAGCTTTGAAGTTCTTAACAGATCCAGGTTTTGGCCTTGTTCAATGTGTATTAGCTTTTCATGTAAATAATGGAACAGTGTTAAATACGGGAGATGTTTCAACTAATTCCAAGTGTATATTGGTTGGACATGCAGGGACATCAGGATCTTCAACTGCTCCAACTACAGTGATGTGTTCTGCTGGAATAGCTCATAGTAATAATTTAGCTTCAACTCAAACTCAAGTAGGAACAAGAAACTCAGACTGGCTTTCATCAAATAGTGACAGATCTACAAGATATAGATTTACATCTATGACTTTTGGCACTAATGAAGTTAATATGAGTAATGCTGGTAAAGCAGCAACAGGAACTACATTTGATGATCTTATATTAGTTATGTTTGGTGGAACAGGACTATCATCTGCCACTAATTATAATCAATTAAACCAGACATTGAATGCGACAAGAAACATCACAGGATTGACATTTCAACCAGATGTTGTGATAGGTTCTTGGTGTATGGATACAGCAGGAAATACAAGTGTAGCGGGAAATTCCAAATTTGGGTTTGGGGCTCATGCTCGCACAAATGCATCTATGCCAGCATATATTGTTTATGGTGCAGAAAATGGAGTATCAAACGTCACAGCTAAAGCAGGAATTGGAACTGATATGCTGTGGAAAAGATTATCAGCTTTTGGTACCGCTACAAATACTCTTTCAGGTGCATCAGGAGGTGGAATTACTGCTTTTAATTCAGATGGATTTAATGTTCAAACATTAAATGCTGCTCAAGCTGCTGCAACTTACCAGTTTAATTTCACAGCCTTGAAATGTAGTGAAAGAATTAAGACAGGATACTTCTTAACTCCAACAGGCTTAGGTTCTACATTTGTTGATTTAGGTTTTGTTCCTCAGTTTGTAATGGGTGCAACAAGTGGTTCGAGTGTGATGGGGTCTCAACCTGAAACAAATCTTGAAGCACCGTCTGTCAATTTATGGTTTTCCCAAGGAAGTAGTACATCAAAATTTATTGAAGGTAGAGGCACAATCACATCATCCACAGCAAGCATTACAATTACTGGTACTGGGTCTTCATTTTTAGCGCAAGTTTCTCAAGGTGATATTTTATATGGGCCATCTTATCAATTAATAGGAACTGTTGCTGGTGTAGCTTCAACAACATCTTTGACACTGACGGCTAATGCAGCAGTGACATTAACCACTCAACCTTATTTCATTACTAATTCAAAAAATTACACATTGTACTTTGGAGATGTTGTTGCTGCGCCTGAACAAGAAGCTTTTGTTGGGATAGCCACTTCTGCACCAAATCTACATATAGGATCAGGTACAGCGGTTTCGGCAATTACAGCAGGTCAAATTATAACTTTTGATGGTCGAAATGGCTTTACTATAAACTATACAAATACATTCTCAACTGCACGATTAAATTGGTATATGGCAATTGAAGCTGAGCCACGAGAAAGAAGAAGACAGTCAGGATAATATGAAATTAGTAGCAGTTCAATTGAGACTTAAAAATTGTAAGAGCTACAAAGTTTTTTATGATTTTTTAGAAAATGATGTATTCAAAAATCTGCCTGAAAATTGCGATTTATTAGTATTTCCTGAAAATATAAACTTATCATTGTTCTTCTTGAAAAATGACCTCAAATCACTAAATCTAAGGTCATTTTATGAAAGATTTATTGATAGGATTCTTTCAATGTTAAATCTTTCATTTATTTTGAAATATGAAGATCTTGATTATCAAAAATCTGTAATATTATCTGCATTTCAAGATTTGGCAAAAAAATATAATGTAAATGTAATTACCGGAAGTTTTTATAACAAAACTCCAAGTGGTATATACAATTCAATTTATGCAATAGATAGAAATGGCTATCTTTTAGGTTCTGGATCTAAAAAAGATTTAGTGGGATTAGAAAAAGCACTTAAGATAAAATCTGAACATCAAAATAAAGTAATACATTTTGATTTTGGTAGAGTGGGTTTATCTGTTTGTTTTGATTTAAACGACAAAGATTATATTTCGCAATACAAATGTGATGTTCTTGTAGCCCCTTCAAATGGTTGGAGATTATTCCCAGGATATCCATTTGATCCTATTATTGAAACTCCACAAATTGAAAGAGCTAAAGAAAACAATTTTGCAATTATTAGACCTTATTGCGCAGGTTGGTTAGGCCCGTTATATTTTGCTGGAAGAAGCATGATTGTTGACAAAATGGGGAATATTGTCAATCAATCAAAAACAAGAACTCAAACAGAATTATTGGTCTCTGACATCGACATTTGATTGAATTTCTACACTTGTATTTCTTTTCATGTCTTCATTGGGTGTAGTTTCTTTCACTGTAAATCCAGGAATTTTATCTAAGAATTTCATCAGATCCAAACATTCTTTTCCACTTGTTCCTTTAGGTACAACTTCTACTTTTCCATTACTGCTAATCTTAATTTCTAATTCCACTTCTTTTGACATTAGATTATTTTCCTTGCAACAATATTTAAGTCTGTTATTCTTCTTTGCAATAAAGCTTCATCTTCAACATTAACTTTAATTTTAAAGCCATTTTTTGCAAGTGCTTCTTCTAATACAACTTTGACATAAGACTGGATGATGCGATCATGCATTTTATGAGCTTGATCATAATCAGAAACGATCATTTCATATTTTTTATTTTTAGCATCCCATAAAAAACCAATATCATTTGATGCGCCAGTAAAATGATTTACTTGCTCTTTAGGAATTACGATATTTGCTTTTTCGTTTCTCTTATCGCCTTTATAACCTGTTAATTGCTCTGGTTCTGTATAGCAAATAGGCTTGAATCCCAAAGAAGATAAAGCATTCAATAAAGAATTTTTATCAACAATTTCACATTCAATTTTCTTGTATGCAGACATTACAATTCGTCGCTTTCTTCTTCATCATCTTCATCGACCTCAAGAATCTGATAGTTCAACCATTCAAGTGTGTCACTGATTGTTTCTCTAAGTTTGATGATGCCAGCCACAGCAATTCCATGTCCTTCATTGATGTTAGTGACTAAATTGTAACCTTCTAAAATAACTTCAGTAGCTTCTAATGATTTTGCCAGTCTTTCAGTGAGTTCTTCTGGTTCTAAATTTCTGATGTTTTCAAGATGTTTTTTGTATTCTTCTTGAAGTTGTAATTCTTTTTCTGTGTCCATATTGTTAGATTCCATAAGCTGTTCCCTCAAAGTAAATTGTACAAGCTTAATGAATATAGAGGTATGAATATGAATAATTATTTTGCTGTTTTGGGCTGTATGTGTTTGTTCTCTGCTCCAATGAAGAGTTTTTCTCAACCACTTCAACCAATGTTACAAGCAGATGAAAAACCAAAGAAAGAAATATTAATTAGTATTCGCAGCAAGTTTTACAAAAATCCAGTTCAAGTGATTGAGGGATTTTTTAAACAAGCTGGAATTTATGATTTTTCTATTGAAGAAGATGAAAAGTTAGAAAAATTGGATGTTGGAAACTTTCAATTTAAAAATAAAACAATTGATCAAGCAATAAAGAGATTATGTTCTGAATACAAGATTGTTTTTGAAGTTGAAGAAGTAGGCAAAGATAAAGTTTATAAAGTCAAAATGAGGTAAGTTAAATGAAAAAATTGTTAGCTCTTTTGGTTGTTTTGTGTGCATGTAATTTTTCTTATGCACAAAATAATATCACTCTCGATCTTAGAGACACACCTGTAAGATCAGCCTTAGAAATGGTTTTCAAGGATGCTGGTATCAAGAATTATGTAATAGACAATGATGTTTCTGGAATAATTGGAAGAATTGAAGTTACTGGACAGTCTGTTGAAAGTGCCTTGAAGCTTATAATAAGAGCTAACTCAGACCTTTTGACATACGTTATTGAAAATGACGTTTATATTGTTAAAAAAAGAAAAATAACTTCAACATCGCTTCCTGCAGTACCTGATATTGCTATTGATCCTCCTAAAACAAATTCTTTTGAAGTGATACATTTGAACTTTATTGACCCATTTGACTTGCAATCTATTTTTGGTCCTATATTATTCATTCATCAATTCGGAAGATATACAGGTGGCATGAATGGAATGGGTGCAGGTGGAAATGGTGGCTTTGGTGGGGCTGGCGGTTTTGGGAACGGCGCTATGGGAGGCAATGGAGGCTTTGGATTGGGCGCTGGTAATGGAATGGGCGGAGGAGCTATGGGAGGCCTTGGCGGTGGAGCTTTCGGCGGAATGAATGGTGGTGTAGGTGGTTTCGGTGGTGGAAGAAATTTCTAATGTCCCATTTTTACAATCGGAAATCATATACATTTGCAGAAACAGATGAAATGATGCTTGATATCAAAAAAGAAATGTCAAACTTTCTTACAAAAGAAGAAGCTGAATTAATCTTGAACAGAAGATATGCTATTGTAGATCCACCATTTTATAAAAAGCATAATGAGATAGATGTTTTGCAAGATAAAGTTTATGATTTGGAAAGAAAATTACAAACTGCATTAATTGAGATAGAAAAACTCAAGAATGTAAAAAAATTCTCAAGCCCATAATGAATAACTATATAATCTTTTATCCTAAAGACATTGATAATAATGACGAGCCTAAAGACACTGTTTTATGGGAAGTCAAATACAATGTCCATGAGAGCATGTTAGGTTTACCAGATCATATTTTATCATTACTTAAAGAAGAACACAAACAAGCGTATCCTCTTGAAAAATGGCATCATGAACTAACCAATTTGGGAATGCAAATTATTTATGATTATGTTTACGCAAAAGAATATGCATACTTTGTTCAAAATATTCCATTTTTCACTGCAACTCTTTCAGCACTTGATTTGAATAGATTTAATAATCAGATTGTTGTTAAGCAAAAGATTGGCAAAAAACTATTGAGAGAAATGAACCTTAGAAATCAAGGTTCGATGCACCCAGAAAGATTTCATAAAAGAATGATAGAGCTCACTGACATTTCAGAAGATAAATTCCTGATACATGAAGATATTTGTGATGCATTGATTAACTTAGAAAATCTTTGTGAAAGATGTGTGCAGTATGAAAGCCAAATTGAATGGAAATCTATATGTTAGAGGTGACTTATCATGAGTTGGTATAGATTGGCACAACAGCCAGACAATTGGTCTAATATTCTTAAGGGTAATCAACCAGGCACAACAGCAAATCCTAAAGGAATACTTGTGAATTATGCTGATTATCAAAAGTTGAAAAGTTTTGGTACAGGAAGTGGTCCTATTAGTGTTTTAGACAAAGACACTAATCAATATGTAACTGTCATACATGGTGGACTAACACCTGAAGGTAAATTTGGATTTGCAGATGGTAAGGGCGGTTTTGTTTTCCCTAATGAAGAAGATGATTGGGCTACTAAATTAGGAATTAATCCATCCAATTACATTGTTTCTTGTTATGAAGGTACTGCAAATGCTGGAGATTTCAAAGCAGCTACGAATTATCAAGGCAAACTTGAAATGTCCATGCCACAAACTGTAACAGACACTACTCAAGATGTCAGAATTAACGTATCTGGAGCGTAGATAGTCTGTACAATTTTTACTATGATTTCTTTATGTATTACACACAGAGTTGACGAAGATATATCGTGGGTAGAAGATTTATATGCAGATCTGATGATTTATAACAAGGGTGAAAAATGGGATTTACCTTATCCTTGTCTGAAAGCTCCAAAAATCAAGAATGAAGTTGATACTTTCTTGCGAGGCATCATAGAATCTTATGATAACTTATATAGATTTAGGTGGGTTTTTTTCTTGAGGCCTAACTGTAAAGATTACGAGCCAAATGTAGTATCTTACTTAAGTATTAATCAATATAATCAAATCGCAGAAACTAAAATTGGACAACTGACAGATAAAGTATACTTATTTAATTTAAAAGATGTAAGAAATACTTTAGATGAAAGCCAAAATATTGTTATTAATGCAGTTGTAGAAGCGATGAATTTACTTGGAATAAATATAGACAGTGAGCCTTATCCTTGCGGAGTAGGTTCTCAATATATGGTTCCAAGTCAGTATATTTTGAATAAACCAAAAGACTGGTGGATTATGTTGCATTCAATAATGTTTCAATTATATGAACATTTGGGAGATGAAATTTCAAATATATTTGAATTTCTTTGGCCAGCAATTTTTGTACATACACATAATAAATGAAAAGAGTTTGAAATGAGTAGTTTTTTTGTTCCAAATAATTATATAAAATTATCTGAAAATAATATTTCAAATGATATCAAGAATGCGCTTAGTCCTAAAAATGGATTTGAAGTTAAACTTGAGTTTAATGATTTGCCTTATGGTGAAAATGCTTTATCTGTTTCTATAGACGAAGAAACTATGACACTTCATCATGATAAGCATCATAAAAAGTATTTTGATAATTTGATGGATGCCTTGAAAGACGAAAATATTTCTGATTTGACTATTAATGATATTTTGTCTAATCTTGAAAAATATCCTAAAAACATAAGAGAAAAAATTAGAAATAATGGCGGTGGACATTTCAATCACGAATTCTTCTGGAATCTGATGTCTCCAAAACCTCAAAGTAAACCCAAAGGCGAATTGCTTAAGCTTATTGAAACTGAATTTAAGTCTTTTGAAAATTTCAAGAAAGAATTTGTTCAAACTGGATTAGATAGATTTGGTTCTGGGTGGGTCTGGCTTTGCATTAATAATGGAAAAATTAAACTTTCATCTATGTCAAATCAAGATAATCCAATTATCGAAAAATGTGGCATACCTTTGGTCGGATGTGATGTTTGGGAACATGCATATTATTTGAAATATAAAAATGATAGAGAGGCATACTTGAATGCATGGTTTGAAGTAGTAAATTGGGCTTTTCCTGAAAAAATATTAAAAGATTTATCCTAAATGAATAAAAATTTATTAATAGTAGCAAGATATAATGAAGATTTAGATTGGCTTCAGGAAATTGATCAACCTTTTCTCATTTACAACAAAGGTAAAGAATGGCCTTACAATGTCCCTCGCAAAGATATTTTTAATAAAGGTAGAGAAGCTGAAACTTACCTCAGAGCAATAATAGAAAATTATGATTCTTTAAATAAATTTCAAAATTTTATATTTTTGCAAGGCGATCCTCTTGATCATGCTACTGATTTAAAAAAACAAATTGAAGAGAATCAAGACAATGAAACAGTTTCTTTTTTGTGTGATGGAAAAGGCGCAGTTGTTATAGAAAACAATATATATTTAGAAAGCTGTCATGTTGACATGATTCGACTATTATTGACTCAATCTTACAATAATGAATCAGGAGCAAATAAATGTCTATTCATGTTAAATTTTATGGGCATTGATTTTATCAAAGCTCAATGGGAATATTCATGTGGAGCTCAATATATTGTTCCAACTAAAATGCTTTTGAATAAATCTTACGAATGGTGGCAAAATGCATATAGAGTATATGATCAATATGTAAATTTTCATTCTGGAGATCCTGCTTTAATCATGGAGTTTATATGGCCAATAATATGGGATTTTTCAGAAAATAAAAAGGAACTTACTCCTTTAGAATTGCAATATTAATAATGTAACCATTTAGGAGCAAAAAAATGAATTTCGTTACCAATTTACTTACAATGCATAATCAGTTTAAGGTTTATCATTGGCAAACTCAGAAAAAAATAGGCAGTTATGCTCAACACAATGCTTTTGGTACAGCTTACGATGATTTAACTGATCACATTGATGATTTTATTGAAATTTATCAAGGTAAGCGTGGAGCTATCGTAGGCAAAAATGGATTCACTGTCAATTTGCAAAATCTTGATGATAATCCAGTGGCATTTGTTGATGAATTCATTAACTATCTCACAGTAATGGTTCCTGAAGCTCTTGATCCAAGTGCTGACACTGATTTGTTGAATATTAGAGATGAAATGCTTGCTATCTTGAATCAAACCAAATATCGATTGAATATGAGATAATGAAAGTTTCGCCAGAAATAAGAAACTTCATCATTAAGGCGGTAGCTTTCGCTACCGCCTTTACTGTTTTATATGATTTTGTCAAAGATTTAGGTGAAATAGCTGTAAAAATTTACAGTTTATTTGGATTTACTTTGAGCAATTTATTTTTATTTTTGTTTTTTTCAAATAGGAAAAGTAAGAATGGATGATTGGACATACACCAATGAAAAAAAGGTATTGATAACTAAGATTTTATCTCAACTTGGTCTCGGTAGAAATCTTATGGTCCAATGTTTAGAAATTTATTACTTTCTTGATTTGGAAAAACTTGAAATTATTTACAAGAATTTATCTCTTAATCAAAAAAAAGCTTCTCAAGGAAAAGCTTTATTTGAAATAATAAAATTCAAGAAAAGTTACTTATAGCCACATCCGCCACAAGTATCATATTCATTACCATCAACTGAAAAGCTTTTGCTGCAACCACATGTCTTCACAGCATTTGGATTTTCAACTTTAAAACCTGATTGCATTCCTTTGTCTTGATAGTCAATAACGCAACCACTGACATATTTGACTGAACTGTATTCAATAGCAATCTTGATATCTTTGTCAAAAACAATAACATCATCAATTTCTGGTTCACCTTCTGCAAGAGCTAAACCATA
>JACCDW010457838.1_pt1 | contig 16126 bp, 8 predicted proteins | sample 7449781 | NCBI WGS metagenome assembly JACCDW01 (sample SAMN15323449, study PRJNA562643) | freshwater metagenome | isolation source: river surface water | place: USA:Blue River Watershed | collected 2017-08-18
ATAATTAGATAACCATCATCTTTTAATACTCTTAAAGATTCTTTTAAAGCTTTAATAGGATTAAGTATATGTTCTAAACAATTTGATGAAAAAATAAAATCATATGTTTTATCAAGAATATCCTTTAAATTAGTATTGTCTCCTATAAAAGTATTTTGATAAAAATATTTTGAATCATATTTATCATGTACATAATCTTTATCAGTGACAATATTATCCAAAATAATTTCGTTATAATAAACTAACTGTCCAGTTTTATTAGATGGTCCACCAATTTCTAAACCTTTTTTTTTATAAGTTATATGAATAACTTTTGATTTTAAATCATCAAATGAAAAGTTTTTTTTTGTTTTCAATTTTTTTAATAAATTTTCTTTTTCTAATCTCTGATTTTCAAGACTCTGTTTTGATATTAAAGTATTAAAATGATTTATTTTTTCTTCAATACTTTTTGTTTTTTTTAAATTTATTATTTCTTTATTATTATTATCATCATTATTTTTATTAATTTTTATATTTTCTATTATTTCACTATTATCTTCTTCTTTATTTTCTTTAGTTAAGTTGATATCTAATAATACTTTATTATTATCATTTGTGTTTTCAATATTTTCAATTTTATTTTTATTATCATTTATTTGATTATTTTCTTTTTTTTCCTTATTATTAAAATTATCCAAAAAATTAATTTTTTTTTCTAATAAATTGTTATTATTATTTATATTTATATTTGTATTATAAATTTTTCTTTTCGGATTCTTTTTTTTCATTTTTAATACCTTTTTCATCTTTTCTAAAGGATTATTTAAATAATTCATTATTATTATTTAAATATATCAATAAAAAATATTATTAAGTTATACTAATTCTTATAATCCTGAATAACCTGTTGTCACTACAGTATCTCTCTTAGTATCAATATGAGTTTCTTTAAGCACATTAATCTTTTCATGAACTATTAATGTAAAACTAAAATCTCTTCCCAATGGATAAACCATATAATTTTCATCTAAAATTAATACATTCATTCCTTCCAATTTATCTAAAGGTTGATCATAGAATATTGCAAAATTTGAATTTACTGATATATTAGTATTAATATTATTTGGTAAAGAACCTAATATAATTTTTCCAAAAATATTTGATTCAGATTTAACTAAAGCTGATTGACTTCTTATAGTACTAAAAGGTAAACATTGATAATCACCTCCTATACCTGTATTAAAAAAATATTCCAATACATAATTTTGATTTAATTGATTATTTTGAGCATCAATTGCAACTTGCATATTTGTATAATCAACAACATAATTTGTTGGTCGAATAAGTATAAATAAATAATTATTTCCCATGAAATAATATTCACCATTATAATTTTGAATATTTAATTTTTGTATTGGTGAACGATAGAAAAAGGGAATAGCTTCTGTTGCTGTTGTTCCTGATAAATTTTGTTGAACTTCAATACCAAATATATTTGTATGTACAAATGACCAATCTGATGATTTAGATATAACTAATGTTTGATTTGTATTATTTGGTATTGGCCATGCTAATAAATTTAAAATAGAACGTTTTTTAACATTTTCTGTACTTACTTCATACCCCACATATTGACCATTAACAACATCAAATACAAATTTAAATAATAATGCTCTTCCAATTAATGGTTTAGTATCAACACCAACTACCTGAGCTGGTTCTCCATAATATCCATTATTAGTTTGACCACTATTTAATGCATTTAATAAAAATCCACTATATATCAATGTATCTCCACTAATTGGTTGATATATCCATCCTCCTGTTGGTGTTATTCTTCGTCCATTTAAATTACCATAAGAAACTTTTAAAGCAAATCTTAAATAATAATGTTCATTATAACCACCTCCTATTTTTGGTGTTTTAAAAACTATTCTATCATAAGCTTTATATGTTGATATTGAATTTAACATTCCTTCTGTATATCCATTACTTGTATATATACTTAAATCATAAAATTCTGTATAATTAACTTGAAATAAATTTATACCTCCTGCAAATCCATTTAAACCAGTAAATACTAATGGATATGGATTTACTCTTGTAGGATTTGTTGGATCTGTTATCCAAAAATCTGATGAATTTTTAAACTCTTTTACTGTTACATAAACATATGTAGAATCAAATGAAGAAAAATTTGTGTCAATATAATTGTAAAATATATCATATTCTGGTAAATCTGCAGCTGTTGTATCTGGTTCAAAAACTTGAATCGCAACAACTTCTAACTCCTCCATTCTATTTACACAAAATACTGAATTTGTTACAGGATTTATATCAAAATTAAATAATGTTGGTGAATTTACTCCTTGTTGTGTAGAATAGTATGGTTCTTCATATGGATTTCTCCATGGTTTTTCCTTTAAATTTTCTTTTGATTTTTTATTTGTCTGTAATTCAAAAAAATTTATATATGAACATCCATGAGGTATTAAACTAGCTGCTTGTTTTAATTGATTTTCCATTGTTTTTACACTATAATATCCAGATGCCAAAAATACCTGATATACTAAATAATTTGAATCTTCTATTGGTAAATCTGATACACAATTTGACGCTAAACTTGAATAATTAATAATTTTAGCATTTAAAGGGACTGGTATTATATTATCATCAACTTGGTCTACTCTTAATAATTCCTTACTTGCATATTGCCAAGCTAATACATTATTATAATTGTTTACTGGAGGAACTGAATTAGGAAAACAAATATCTGTCACTTCGATTTTATTAACATTTTCATATACTTTATTAAATTCTATAGAAAAATCATTTGGTCCTAAATATAAACTTTGATTTCTATCTTTACTATTAACACTGATTTTTGTTATTTTTTCTTTTTGATATGAATGATCTACAATATCAGATATATAAGAATCAAATTTAGGATAATGATTTTTTTTTAAATTTGGTGGATATGGTTCTTGTAAAGTCTTATTTATATTAAAAGGATCTGATTCTTTATCATCATTTTTAATATATTCATTTGTTTCTACTTCTCTTGAACCAACATATTCTCTAAATCGATTATAATTTTTTTTTGATTGATCTAATTGTTTATCTGTTATAACATTTGTATTCTCAAATACATTTGTAAATAATAAATCTTGTGGATCCATTTATTCTACTTTTACTATCTAATTTAATAAAATTATTTTTTTTATTAAATGTTTTATAAAAATTATTTTAAATTGATTTTTTATAAATTTAAAATATTTGAATTATTGAATTTTTAAATTTTTAATTTTAAATTATTTAAATTTAATATTTTAAAGTGCTAAATAAAAATTATTTACTTTTTAAGAGTTCTTTTTACAACAGGTTTTTTCTTTGTTGCTTCAGACTTTTTATTTGCTTTTGTATTATTCATCTTATTCATATAAATTTCCAAATTCTTTTCATAAACTTCTCTAAGTGCATAAAGATCATCTTTCCAAATATCTTTTTCACTCTTCGATTGTAAATCATTAAATTCAGCTAATTTATTTTCATGAAGTCTCTTTAACTCTTCAATCTTGCGTTTTGTCAATGTTCTAATTTGCATTGCAAGTAAATAATTATAGTTCATCTTTGACGGATCTTCATCATCACCAAATTTAGGATAATTTCTTGATTCTAATTGAGCATAAATTTCTTCATCCTCCTTTTGTATAATCTGAATATCATTGTTAATAAATTCTGTGATAAACTTAATCTTTGCTTCATAAATATCTAATTCGCGTCGAATAACTTTTAATAAATATTCTTTGCGTTTCACATAATATGCTAAACGAATAATATAAAATTCTTTCAAAATATCTTCAACTGATTCATATTTAGCAATAACACCTCTGCAATTAAACATATGCATATTGCTATAACTTGTATTCTTTGAATCAATTAAATCTAATGTATCTTCAATAATATTATTAGATTGCATTTCTTCAACAGCACCTTTCTTAAATTGAACTGTAAAGTCAATCTTTGATTCAGTACAATTATTATCAATCTTTGTAATAACATATTTATTAATCTTTACTTTCGATTTATTATCATCTCCCGATGCTTTTTCAATCTTTTCATTCATTAATTCTTCCAAAAAGGTAGTATATCTTGTTGTCCATTTACCAATTGGAAGTTCAGTAATTCTAATCTTAGTATCATCTAATACTTCATATTTACCTTTATTCATATATGATTCATATGTATTTTCTGATACATCCGATTTTAATAAAATATCTCCAGTAAATCCTCTGAACCAAGGTTTCATTTTAATCAAAGGTTCATTATCCATCAAATTAATTAAATTCTGAATAATATCTAAAGGATTGTGAGGAGGTACTCTGCACGAATAACCAGTACCAATACCAACAGCTCCATTGACTAAAATCATTGGAATAACCGGTATATAATAAACTGGTTCAACTAAATCTCCATCATCATCCATGTATTCCAATAAAGCATTGTCTGCAGGATGGAATATATGTGTCGTAATATTATTTAATTGTGTAAAAATATATCTTGGAGAAGCAGCATCCTGGCCCCCAAGAAGTCTTGTACCAAATTGACCATTCGGAGTTAATAATTCAATATTGTTTGCTCCTACAAAATCTTGAGCCATACCAATAATACCTCCCAAAAGTGAAGCTTCACCATGGTGATAATTTGATACTTCACTTACATAACCTGCTAATTGAGAGACTTTAATTTCTTTTTTCAAATTTCTCTTTAAACAAGCATATAAAATTTTACGGAGAGACGGTTTAAGACCATCCACCATACTAGGAATACTTCGCAGACAATCATAATTTGAAAAATGTTTTAAATCTTTATCAATAAATTCTGAATATAAAATCTTTTTCTGTGTCTGTTCAATAATCTCATTTTTGTCATATGTTTTTAACCAAGATTTGCGGTCATCTTCACGTGTTTTCTGGAAAGCCAGTTCAATTCTGTCAAGTGATAGATTAAATTGTTCTTCATTTTTATCTCCATTTGCCAAATATTCACTCATTAAATATTCAATCTTTTTGTTTTCAAAGTTATCAAAATATTCTTTCGCTTCTTCAGATGTACTGGTACCAAGACCCTTGTAATATTTAATATCCCAACTTTTAATTGATTCAATAGTTTGTTTCCATTGTTCAAATTCAGTTAAGGTATAAAATTCATGTACTTCTTTATTATGTTTAGCTTTAATAATTGGTGTTGCAAGTGCAATAATAAATCCAGGTACTTCTAACAATTCAGGCCAAAAATACGAAAATAAATTTACTACTAAACCTTTAATATGAGAACCATCTACATCACTATCTGTGAATAACATGATTCGACCATATCTTAAATCTTGTAAAACTTCTTCTTTTGTTCGTTTTTTATCCGAATATTTTAATCCAAGAATTTTTACCAAATTTGCAATTTCTTCATTTGCACTCACTCGACGTTTATCAACATCTCGCACATTCATTACTTTACCCTTCAAAGGAAAAACTCCAAAATAATCTCTTCCTACAACACTTAATCCAGCAATTGCTAATGCTTTTGCTGAATCTCCCTCCGTAAGAATTAAAGTGCATTTATTTGATTCTTCAGTTCCTGCTTTATTAGCATCATCCAGTTTTTCAACTCCACTGATTCTTGATGATTTTTTTCCACTCGTTTTTTGAAGTCCTAAATTTTCCTTAAAATCAGTCAATTTCATAGCTCTTTCAATTAAACTCGTTTTCATCACTTTTTCAATGAATTTCTCACCAGCTTCATATCTACTTCCAAATTTAGTCATTGGAGTTGTTAAATATTCCTTAATTTGACTGTCAAATGCAGGATTTTCAATTGTTGATCTTACAAAGACAAACATGTTATTTTTAATATCAGCTGGTTTAATATCCACTTTCTTTCTTTTTACACCCTTTGTAGATGCAATAGTTGTAATCGCTTTTGTAATTGAATTCACAACACTGTCTACATGTTTACCTCCCTTTAATGTACAAACACCATTTACAAATGATACTTGTTCAAATTTAGCATCAGGATTGACTGCAACAACCACTTCCCAGCGTTCATTGCATTCTTCATAAACGCGTTCAGTCATTTCATTCAAATAAAAATTTACATACTTCTCAAGAGTTTTACAATCAATTAATTTTTCATTTAAATATACACCCACCTTTTTACCAGTGCATGCAGTAGCATCAATTACACGTTTTTTCATGAATTGAACTGTTCCATTATCAATTGATTGAATATTAAATCTCTTTAAATCAGGCATAAAATCAATTTTCGTATAAGGTTTACCACTAAATTTTGTGATTTGTGGTTCACTCTTCTCCGTCATATTATTTTTAAATTCTTGAATATATTTTAATTTTCTAGTTGAATCAACTGTTTCAATACGAAAATAGGTAGAGAAAATATTTGCAAGCTTGGACCCAAACCCATTTTTACCACCAGTTATTTTTTTTTCATTGGGGTCATAGTTTGATGAACTTCTTAAATTTCCTAAAACCATTTCAGGTACATAAATATTATGTTGTTTATGAAGTTCAATAGGAATTCCTTCACCATTGTTCATAACAGAAATTAAATTCTGTTCTTTATCAATAACAACTTTAATTTGAGTAACTTTATTTGCAAAATTATCATCATTTTCAATTCGAACATGTTGATCAATTGCATTCACTAAAACTTCATCAAAAATTTTGTATAATCCAGGGATATATTCAATATTTTTAAATTCCATCTTTTCATCATTGTCATCTAATGTCCATGTTTCAATTTGAGTCTTTTCAATAGATCCAATATAAGTGTCAGGTAAATCAAAAATATGTTCTAAATCTGATTTTAATTGATATGTTTCTTCAATACTTTTCTGTTTGTTCTGAGACATATTTTCTTTTAAAAAAAACTATAAAAATATCTAATCTAAATTTCTTTAAATTCTTTTAAACTTTTATTTTAATCATTTTTTTTTTCATTTAATTAAATGAAAAAAATATAAACGTAAAATCATTTATTATCTATTTCCATAATAACATTTTAATCAAATATTCTACATTTATTTATTTGATTATTTATTTTATAAATTATTTTTAATTAATTAATTTTTAATCAATTTTTACGTTAAATATAATTACTTTCCATTATCATATCAACGTGAAAATTCATGATTCGAAAAAATCTCTTAATTTTTTCTACATCATAACCATATTCATGAAGTTCGTATTCGTATTCATATACATAATTAATAGCTTGTTCAATCTCATATTTAGTTCTGTTCCAATCAGAATTCATACGGAATTGATCAATATTATCAACCATGATTTTCAAATCTAAATTTTTATTAACATAATTATCCAAATTTACAATACTCTTATACAGACTTATTCTATAATCAATCATTTTCAGATTATCTTTTATACTTATTTTTTCGTATTTTATATTTTTAATATTTAAATAATCAAATTTTTTTATTTTCCAGTCAATCTTAATACAAAATTAATTGGTACACGTATCAAATTTATTAATGATATTACTAATTTCATCATATTTGCTCCAGTATCTACTGAACTCTTTAGAATTTTTAATAAATTCTTTATATGTTTTGCTATTACAAAAAATATATTTCCAATTTTAACATAAATTTCAAATAATTTACTTGCAACATTTGATAAATCTTTAAATGCCTGTTGTTGTATATTTGCTATAACCCCTCTAAAAGAATTTAATTGATTCGATATTGCACCAAAACTATTATTTAATAAACTCATATTATTTGCATGTTCCATCATACTTGAATTAAACATTGAATTAAATTCGGATGATTTACAAGATGCAGCTGTTTCATCAGGATTACCTGGAGCAACACCAACCATTTGTAAAAATGGTGCTAAAGGTGAACATTTTAATTGATCCCAATTATCATCTATAAAATCTCTATTTTTTTTTGATATTAATGCTCCCATTTATATAATAAGAAACCTCTAATGATTATAAATAAAAAAAAATAAAAATTAATGCGCTTTTTTTCTTATTTTAATTAATCATAAATTTATATATAAAGAAAAAATGGATTCGAAAAATAATGAAAAATTATTTCAAGAAAAATCAAATCGTATATTTTTTTTAAAAGCTATTCTTTTAGGTATTCAATATTCTGATTCTGGACAAGGTGAAAGTCTAAAAATGGTTATTCAAGAAGAATTAAATAGACTTCTCGCAGCTGAAAAAAATAATAACGATTCTCATTCCAAAGTCTCATCTTCAAATCATTCAATCCAATCTAATATTCATTTGAATCAAAACCAAAATAATCAATCTAATACTTTATCTAAAGACGAATTAATTCATAATGCTCAAATTACTCTTCAAAAATATGAACAAAAATTACATGAACTTAATTCCCAAAAAAATATGTTATCAAATCAAATTTCTAATATGGGTTCTCAATCTTATACAAAAACTTTATCTTTTCAACAAGGTCAACAATTACAAAAAAATATGACTGAATTAAAAAAATATTATTTAATTATTTGTAAAGAAATCGAAAAATATTCTCTCTTACATCAAAGTGTTTTTAAAATGATTCATCAAACAAAAATATCTTCACAAGAAAATATTATGAAAAAAAATAATGTTAAAAACTTTGTAAATCCTTCTTATAATAATCAAATTTCTCAACAACAACCCAACAATTTTAATCAAGAACCATCTGAACAACCTTTTTTTTATAAAAAAAATTCACAAAACACCCCTTCTCAAACTACTAATTTATTAAAACCAAAATCTGTTTCTTTTTTCCCTCCTGACAATGTTATTGATAGTGAAGAATCAAATTCTCCTTCTTCTAATTTTAATACACATGATTCTTCTGAATCAAACATTTCTTCTGATAACACAAATTCAAATAATGATGATGATGAAAATTCTAATAATTTATTAAAAGAACTTCAAAAAACTTTTGGCAATCTATCTTCTCTTCTTAATCCCTAAAATCTAATTTAAATAACACTTATCTAAAAATTATTAAAAAAATCTAAATTAAAATATTTATTTTTTATTTTTTACTATATAATTATATATAGTTCTAAATCCTTCAGCTGTACCACCTGCACATCTTGTACTTGTTCCACCTTGTAAAAAATCAACGGATGCATTATCTATATGTATCCAATCTATTTTATCTTTTGTTTCAGGTAAAAAATTATATAAAAAGGCTGCTGCCATAACAGTACTTGCATGAGCATCTGAAGTATAATTTTTTACATCTGCAACACTTGATCTTGTCAAATCTACATATTCCTCCCACATAGGTAAATCCCACATATGTTCATGATGTTCTTCACCTATTTCTTTTATTTTATTTACACTTCCATTTTTTGTTCCAACAACTATTGAACCTTTGTTTCCTAATATAGAAGCTACTCCTCCAGTTAATGTTGCTATATCAATAATCATTTTTGGATTATAATTTTTTGTATAATTAATTGCATCTGCTAAAATTAATCGACCTTCAGCATCTGTATCAATAATTTCTACTGTTTTTCCAGAATATGACTTTACTATATCCCCTGGATGTGTTGATTTTGCATCAACCATATTTTCAACAATTGGTAAAAATGCCATATATTTACCTTTTATTGAGTTTTGAGCTAATAAATTTATTATACCATACATTATTGCACTTCCAGCCATATCTTCTTTCATATCACTAAAATCACCATGTTTAATATTCAAACCTCCACTATCAAAAATGACACCTTTTCCTACTAAACATATTGGTTTATCTTTTTCATATTCTTTTCCAAAAGTATATTCTAAAATAACTAAATATGAAGGATTTTTACTTCCTGCATTTACAGCTAAAATTAAATTCAATCCCTTTTTCTTTAAATCATTTTCATTTAGTATTTTACATTTTACCTTCTTGTTTAAATTCTTTTTCATGTATTCAATATATTTTTTTGAATTTAACTCATTTGCTGGTTCATTTATCAAATCTCTTACTTTATTTTGCATTACACCTTCATTTATTGCATTTTCAATTAATTCTTTATATTTCTTATTTTTATGATAAAAATAATATTTTTGTTTATTTTTTTCCTGATTTTTTTTATTTGATTTATATTCTATAAATTTATATATACCTAATATAAATCCTATTATTTGATTTTGTATACTCGATTCTTCTTTACCTATTAATTCTATCCATGTATTATTTATATTAGAACCATTAAAATTTCTTCCCAATGAACCTAAAATATTATATAATGTTGATTGGTCACATTTATCATTTTTACCATAACCAATAAAATAAACCTCTTTATCATCTAAATATAAAATCTTTTCATCTCCTAATTTACCTTTAAAATTTTCAACTAATTTATTAGGTATCTTTTTTATATCTAATAATTTTTGTATTCTTAATAAATCTTTTTTTACATCTGAACACAAAAAAAATACATATCGATCTATTTTTTTTAATAATTTATTTGTAAATTCAAATTCAATCATTATTCTCTAATTATTTATCATTTATTATTTTTCTATTTTTATTTTTATTTTTTTTTTATTTATTAATGATTTTTTTAAGTTCAAACAAGTACTTAAAAAAAATAATAATTAACTTAATAATTAATCTTTAATCTATTATTATAACAAAAAAATGATTAATAATAATAGAAGATATTAAATTTTTATAAATGAATAAATTAAATAATAAAATAAAGATGGATATTTTTTATTTTCAAAAATATTCTAAATACGTAAAACAAAATGATGGTATTAAAGCAGGTATTAATTTATTTTTAACATTAAAAGGATGTCGTCCTAGTTGTATGATTAAATTTCATAAACGATATGAAAAATCATTCTTACGTATATTAAAATATTACAAAATGCATTATGATATATATAAACATAGTCATGAAAAAGATACATTTATCGATTTTATTATTTCAAAAAAACCTATATCAGAAGAAGTAAAAAAAGCATTTCAAAATGATGATTTTGGATCACAAAATCCACATATTATTGGAAAATTTTTAGATTATCCTGTTTTTTTTAATGTTAGAGATAGAATAACTCAAAATGTTGGTAGAATAGAATTTAGTATTATGAAAAATAGAAAAGCTATAAAAAATAATAAAAGAGAGATTATTTATAGTTTTCGTATTCATAATAGAAAAGTTACACCATTAATTATTAAAAAAATGAATGACAGATTAAAAAAATATCAAAGATGTATCAAAAAATATTTATATACAATTTTTCCTGAATTTATTGTAAATATGAATATTGCTTTATATTAAAAAAAAAAGTTTATATTCTGCGAATAACTTGAATCAAATTATAAAAAAATTTAAAAAAAATATTAATCAATTAAAGATATTAAACCATTTGAATCAATATGATATTCTTTCCAATCAGTTAATTGTTTAGGTTTTTCATGTTTAATAATTATCAATGTTTTATTTTGATAATATTTTTTAAGATTTTGAATCAAAGTTAATCCTGTTTGTTCATCCAATTGATTAAAAGGTTCATCAAAAATAATTAATTGTGTTTCATAATTTACACCAAAAATTGGATTTGTTAAATAAACTGCATATTGCAATGATTTTTTCTCACCTCCACTTAATGTAAATGGTATAATATCATCAATTGTTGTTGATTCTTTAATTATTTTTTCGACTGGAAAAGCAAAAATTTTCAATATCATTTTGATTTCTTGAATTGATTTGTTATCAAAACAATCTTTCCATCTCATTTTACAATTTCGCCATTTTTCCTCAAAATCTTGATCTACATAAATAATTTTTTGTCGATAATTAACTTCTTCATCATCTTTATATAAATAACCTGCTAAATATTTTGATAATGTAGTTTTTCCACATCCTCTTTCACCCGTAAAAAAGATACCATCACCCATTTTAAAATTTAATTTTCCTTTTAAAATATAATTATCATAAATACAATAATTTATATCCATAATAAAGTTTTCTGGAAAAATAGGTGAATCAACTTTCTTTTCATTAAATTCTAACTTCTCAAAAAAATCATTAAATTCATCATATTCTGCTAATATTTTTTCAATTTGAGATAAAGTAAACATAAAATTTGAAAAATTACTAAATAATTGAATCGATGTTGAAGCCAATAAAAAATAATTTGTTTGATTATCAATCTTTATTTCTTCATGATACCAAATTAAATAAATAAATAAAATTAATTCACCTATCCATTGCATACTTAATAATACACCATATGGAAGTCGATAAATTTTCTCATATAAATAATTTAATTCTTTGCGAACTTTTAATACTTTTTCATATTTATCTTCATTTTCAGGAAAAGGTTCATAACCAAATTCCATCAAAGCTATTTTAGCTTCTAATTCATCGCGTTCATTTTTATATTCATCTTTTCTCATTTGGTTATGTTTTTTAATCAAAGGATATGCAAATAATTTTAAATTTAACATAAATCCTGTATATAAAATAGAACCAAAAATTGTAAATCCATTTTTATAGAATAAAACTGTTGTAAATAAGATTCCTGAAAATAATCCAATAAAATCAGAAAATGCCCAGGTTGTTATATATTGCAAATTATTATCCATTCGACTTGTCAATTTATTCAATTTTGTTTTATCTGTTTTACATCTATCAATATATTTAATATGAGATTGTTTACTTTTAATAAATCGATATAATTCTACATGTATATTACATCTATCATCAATCTGTTGTTTTTTAACAAAATATTCCATAAAAGGAACCTTCATAATTCTTAAAACTCCAAATAATGCTAAATATAATATGGAAGGCTTTTCTTTATTGAATTGGGCTAAAAAATAACCATTCATTATATCAAGTATAATTGATACAAAAGTAATAAAAACAGGAGTATAAAAAATATTAGCCTTTTTAATCATATAATATGTAAATTTTGAAAATGATACAGATTTATTTATATCTATATAATCATTATTATTTACATTATTTAATTGATTTTTTTCAGTCAGCTCTATCTCTTTACCAATTTCTGGGTCATTTTCGTCCTCACTTGTTTTTACTTCATTATATTTACGTATAATTTTTAATTTATTCGTTATTTTTGTTAACATAGTCTAAAATATCTTTTTTTTTGTATATAAATAATTCTTTAAATTATTATTTAATATATTTTCATTTTTTTTAATAATATTTACGTTATTATGATATTAATATATGTTTATTTTACTTAAAAAATTGAACGCAACAAAGTTGCATTAATTTTTATTCGTTCGCGAACGAATAAAAATTGACAGATAATTGTTTCTTAATTTTTTATTATTAATTATTATTTGGAATGAAACATGTCGAACAAGAACTATCTTACAGGCCTTACTGAGGAGCAGAGGAGCACTTTCTTTGCACACCTTCTCCAGGGACTATGGAGGGGGTCGGCCTCACAGGGCCTGAGCTCATTGGGCCAAGTGTCCACTGGAGTCTCGGTGGAGGACTGCACACGGCAGCTCCAGAGGGGCTCGTACGTCGACTACTACAACGGTAGGGTCATCAAGGTCAGCTTCACCACCAACGGTGTCGACGGCTTTCTCTACGACAGAGACCGCGGTCAGGGTGCGTTCCAACGCATCTTTGACGGGGTGAGGACCCAACTGGGCTTTGAGCAGCGAGGCTAAAGCCAGTAGTCATTAATTATAAAATAAAAAAAATTAGAAAAATAATTTATTTTCCTAATCATTTTAAATAAATTAAATATAATATAATTTTAGAGGAAAATGTATGGAGTACACTTCGATCATTATCAATATCCCAATTTATTAACTGCACTTAAAAAAATTAAATAAAATTAAAGCAGATGCAATTCAAATATTTGTTAGGAAAGATTATCAAATAAAATTTGTTATTAATAAAATTTTTAACAAAAAAAAAAGAAAAAATATATTTTTCTAATAATATTAAATTAGATAAAATATTTAAACATAAAAAAAATTAAATAAAGTATTTTAAAATAAAAAATATCTTGAAATAAAAATGTCATCTTTTTTCTTAGAAAAACTTGAATCATCTTTTCAAAAAAGATGGGTCAGTAAGACAACAGAATATATAAAAACTTGGAATCAACTTAATGCATTAAATTATGAATTATACTGTATAAAATACCATCGAGAAAAATATAATCAAATAACATATCATTGGCAAAATGTTCCTGAAATAGTTTTATTTAATAGCGGATTTATTCATGATTTTAATAAATTAAGATTAACTAGAAAAAAATTATTTGAAGAAGAAGGACGTTATTATAATCCTATTCGAGAATATGGTTTAGATGGTATATCAATTGAAATTAATGAAAATATTATTTATAATGGAATTCAATGTAAATTATGGACTAATACTTTAACTGGAAATGATTTAGGTACATTTTTGCAAGTAATTTTATTAAGAATGAAAATGAAAAATCAAGATTCTAAAGGATATTTATATCATACAAGTCGCTTACAAGAAGATGTTAGAGATGATTATTTAAATTCAAATGGTTTAATTATACCTAATTTATTAACTTATAATGAAGAAATTCAACAAGAATTTTTAAATGAAGTTAGAATTAATAATGAAGAATCATATAAATCGTCTGAATCAAATTTTAAATTAAGAGAATATCAAATTGAAGCAATTGAAGCTTTAAATCAAGATTGGAATGGAATTAAATTATTAAATTTACCATGTGGAACTGGTAAAACAATTATTTTTGCTAATAATGTTAAAGATAAAAAATATAAAAATATTTTTATTATATCTCCTTTAAAAATACATGTAAAACAAAATTTAGATAGAATTAAATGTTTTGTTCCTGAACATGAAACTTTATTATTAGATTCTGATTTAGGTGGTTCAACTTCTTTTGATGATTTAGAAAATATTTTAGATAAAAATTCTGTTATATCTACTACATTTGAATCAGCTGAAAATATTTTTAGACAATTATTTTATAGTAATAATGAAGATAATAATGAAGATGAAGATGAAGATGAAGATAAATATGATAATGAAGATGAAGAAAAATCGCAATATGAAAGTAATTATGATTTATCAAATAGTATTTTAATTATTGATGAAGCACATAATTTATTAAATCGTGAAGAACTAATTAAAATTGTTAAATCTTTTCCTAAAGTATTATTAGTAACTGCAACACCTCCTAGTTTTATGGAAGAAATTTTAGGATGTGATGTTATTTATAAATATTCTTTTTCAAAAGCTATTGAAGATAGATATATTTGTGATTATCAAGTATATCTTCCTTTATTAGAAACAAATGAAGAAAATATATCAAGTATTATTATTGAAAAACCGATTGAATTAAAGGATTTAGATGATGTTATGACTAAAAAATGTTTATATTTAATTAATGGTATGTTACAAACTGGTTCTAGAAAATGTATTGTATATTTGTCTACACAAGATGATTGTAAACTATTTATAAATACATTTAATAAAGTAAATAATAATTATCATTACTTACCAGTTTGGACAGAAATGATAATTAGTGAAACGTCTCAAGAAAATAGAAATAAGATTTTAAAAGTTTTTCAAAAAGATTCAGATGAATTAAAAATATTATGCTCTATTCATATTTTAGATGAGGGAATTGATTTACCTAATTGTGATTCAGTATTTATAACTAATGTATCCGAAAATAGTAGTTCAATAAAAACAGTTCAAAGAATTTGTAGAGCTAATCGAATTGTTGAAAATAATCCGAACAAAAAAGCATCATGTTTTTTATGGACAGATGACTTAAATAAAATAGTTGCATGTTTAATTTTATTAAAAGAAAATGATATTGAATTTATCAAAAAGATTAAAATGATAAATTGTGATTATACAAAGAATGATAATAATGATAGAAAAAAATTAGTAAATGAAGAATGTGAAAAAATAAATAAATTTATTAACATCAAATGTATAAGTTATGAAGATATATGGGAAATGAAGAGACAAGTATTATTTAGGTTTATTGATAAAAATCAAAGATTACCTAAAAAAAATGAATGTTTTGAAAACATTAAGATAGGATTTTGGTTTAATAAACAAAAAAA
>JACCDW011673162.1_pt1 | contig 16125 bp, 17 predicted proteins | sample 7449781 | NCBI WGS metagenome assembly JACCDW01 (sample SAMN15323449, study PRJNA562643) | freshwater metagenome | isolation source: river surface water | place: USA:Blue River Watershed | collected 2017-08-18
GGTCGTATTGTGAGTGTTAAAATGAGCAATCGTGCCAAGAAAGAAAAGCGTCTTGAAAAAGCTGGTTTTAAGCCAGTAAAAGGCAAATTCAAGCTTTTCAAAAAATCTGATGGTAAAAAGAAAGCTAAAAAATAAATAATATATTAGAAATTATATTTATTTAATTTTATAAAATAAAAGTTTATTTTATAATATATATTTTTAAGGAAATATTTTATTTATTCCAATTTGGTATATTTGTATCTAAATAATCAATTACACTTTGATAATATGTATAATGTCGCTCTTTCTCTTTAACTGTTCCTGTATGATGTTGATTATATGCTTTCTTAATTAATGAAAATTTATTAGCATCGCTATGTTCTTCAATATCTTCATCTGTTTTTTTATTTGCTGGTATATTATTTTTAAATTTTGGTAATAATGATTTACCTTCTTTTTCTCTTTTATAACAACGTTCAATAATTAAATCTAGATTGAATTTTACATCCTTCTTCTAAACATTTATTATGTACCAAATCTTCCATATCATCTTTTTTATGACTTTTACAAAAAAGATTATCTTTATTGTAACCAAATGACCCTTGTTTTTCACATAATTCATTTTTACATATTTTTTTACTTTTTTTCTTTTTTTTTGGTTCTAATGTAAATATAGGTTCGTCCATTTTATAAAATAATTTTTTATTTTATAATATTATATATTCCTTTTATATTAAAAATTTATAAACGAATTATTTTATTTTTTAATAATTTTCTAAAAGACGAGCACTCGGGTCAATATTTTTACTAAAAACATGACGCCAATACCAAGGTATTATTTTACCTTGATTTGGATAATATTTTTCAAAAATTTCACGATAAAATAAACTTTCTTTATCATAAGGCATATTAAATGTATACTTTTGCCGTTTTTCTTCATACTCTTCATTTGTATAAATCTTATCAACATATTCTTGTATCATTTGAAACCATGATTTATCTTTATGGGACACACCATCCGACATGGCTTCCTTCAGACGCCAGAGTACTTCTTTACATATTACTCTATGCTCTTCATCGTCAAAGGCTTTTCGTAATAAATATTTTTCTATTTTTTCTTTATCAAACATTTTGTATTTTGGTGGAATACTCATTACATATTTTACTAAATCTACATCACCAAAAGGTACACGAGCTTCTAGACCATGTGCTGATATTGATTTATCACTTCGTAATACATCAAAATATTGTATGTTTTTTAACATTTTTACATTTTCTTCATAAAAAATCTTTTCATCTTTACATAAACCATATGAACGATATGAAGCCCATATTTCATCACTTACGTCCCCCAGATAAACAACAACATTATCACTATTTTCTTGTATATATTTACATATTAATTGATTTGCTGTACTTGCTCGTATTGATGTGACATCATACGATTCTATTTTATAAATTGTATCTTCTAAAGCTCCTAAAAACTCCTCTTCTGTTGGTGTATATATATGATGATTTATATTTAAATCCTCCGCACACATTTTAGCATATTTTACATCCACACTCCCTTCCATACCGATTGAATATACATTTAATTTCGCATTACTATTCATTTTTTTCATTTCTTTGTTTAAAATACCAACTATCAAAGATGAATCTAAACCGCCTGAAAGTAAACAACATATATCTCTTTCACTCATCATACGTTTCTTTACAGCGTTTTCCAGTTTTTCTCGCACTTTTTGAATAATCATTTCTTCAGTATCTTCCGTAAAAGGTAGATATAAATCATATATAGGTCTAAACTCATTTGAACGCATATCCCAGCAACTGTTTACTGGGAATTGATTTATTTCTAAACCAATGCCAACTAAACCTTTAGCTTCACTACATACTCCAATTTGTTTATTTCCTGCTTCGTCTTCATTAATGCTCCAAAAAAGTGAACGAATACCAAGTTGGTCTCGTCCAATCATTAAATTTTTATTCTTTTCATCATATACTACAAAAGCATATTCTCCATCCAATTCATTACAACACGCATCTAAACCTATTTTTTCAATTAAATGTAATATAATCTCACAATCACTTCCACTTTTGTAAACATCTTCTAATTCATACTTCTTGATTAAATCTTTATAGTTAAAAATTTCTCCATTACATATCATATGATAACCATTATGACTCATTGGTTGATTGGATTCCTCATTTAGTCCATTAATGGCTAAACGATGGAAACCATAAAATAGCGTTGGTGTTACCCATTTATATACAGTGCTATCTGGACCACGATGTTTAATCTTTTCCGCAAAACTCTTCAACTCTTCTTCACTAAAACGAATACCTAAATACGCAAAAATACCACACATTATAAGAATAAGAATAAGAAACCTACTGTATAAGAAACCTACGGTTTCTTATGAACTTCCCTTTATATCCCAATAATTATTATTTTAAATATTTTATTTAATAATTTATTAACAAATAAATAATTTATTAACAAATAAATAATTTATTAACAAATAAATAATTTATTAACAAATATATTTATTTAATATAGAAATATGGAAAATAAACAAAACAAATATTTATTTGAAACTGTTTTAGGAAAATTTGATACTCCTGAAGAAAAAGAATCTATTGATAGAATTAAAGAGTTTATTTTTAAAAAATATAAAAATGAAATAAATGATAGACCTTCCATGCATAGATATATTGAATCTTTATCAAAAGATGAATATGAAATATTTAAACCAATTTTTAATAACAAAAAAATAAAAGACCAAATATGTTCAAAATTTAAAGATTGTAATATTACACATTTAAGTAATACTGATGAAATATATATATCACATTATAATATTGATAAAGGTGGAGATCAAGGCTTATTTGAAAAACATTATGATGGTGTATTAAGAGATTTAAATGATGCAACTGTAGTTCGTTTATTAGTATATATCAATGCGGATGATAATTATAAAGTTCATTTTTTAGATAGTAATGTAGTTCATAATTTTAAATCATATGAGTATGGAATACTCGATTTTAATCGTGAATATCATTATGTTGAAGGAAATTATAATAAAAATGATTCAACAAGAATATTATTAAAAATAAATTATTTAGTATGTCCAAATTGTACATCTTTATATAAAAAAATGGTTATAAATTTTAATACATTGGTCTTTTATATAGTAAAAACATCTATGGAATATTCAAAAAGTCCAAAAAATGTATTTCAAAAAATAATTGGGTTTTTTTGTAATTTTTTTAGAAAAATAAATAGTTATAATCCTTTATTAGCAATAATTGTATTTTTTGTTATATTATTTTTATTAATATATATGATTATTAAACTAATAAAATATACTTATAAAAAAATAAATAATATAAAATATATTAAAAAATTAATAAATAAAAAATATAAAAAATGAACAAATAATAATATTTAAAAAAATTATAAATAGAATAATAAAATAATAGAATAGAATAATAGAATAATAAAAGATGAAAATTAAAAATAAAAATATTTTTTCCATTAAAAAAGTATTTTTTTATACATTCATATTATTAATATTAATAATATTAATAAGTTTAATTATAAATATTATTAAAATAAATAAAAGAAATAAATTATATATATATCATTTATTATTTACAAAAGAAGGAGAAAATTTTTTAAAAGCATATAAACTTGATTCAAATAAATCTATTAAATTTATTCCATCATCACTTTATATATTTTTATCACGTTTAATCATAATATTAGTATTTATACTTTATTTACCAATATTATTAATAAATCAATTATTTTATACATATAATTTATCTTATTTTAAACGAATTAATTATTTATTAGAATATCCATTAAAACACCCTTTTTTTTATAATTCATTAGAATGTGCGATTGAAACTTCCATAAAATATAAAAATGATTTAATTATTAACATACAACGAAAACTTTATTGGAATAAATTATTTATAGAAAATAATGTAAAAACACCACAAATTGTTGGAATCATTGATAATAATAAATTAATATTAGACCATACTAAATATTCTAAAAATAAAGAATATATCATTAAATACGATTTTGGTGGAGACAGTTCTGGTATAAAAGATTTTGATATAAACAATATACCACTCGAAGGAAAATATATTGTTCAAGAACGAATAAGAAATAAAAATTATAACGGTTATATAAGAATAGTAACAATAAGAAATAAAGAAAATAAAGTAATACCATTATTATCCTATTTATATATTTTAAATAAATCTAATTTTAAAAATAATATAACTGCTGGTAGATTATATGGTGGTGTTACATTTGAAATAGATATTAAAAATAAAAAAATAAATAAACTTTTTGATCACGATACAACAAATGATTATTTAATAAATATAGTAGATAATTTTAATTGGGATATATTTAATAACGCAATAAATGATTGTATTAAATTACATAATAAAATAAATTATTCTAATTCTGTATCTTGGGATATTATTGTAAAAGAAAATACACATTATTTATTAGAAGGAAATGTACCAGGATTAACAGTTCATACATTAAATAAAAATTATTTTAAAAAAACAATGGAATTTGATAAATATGTTAAATATTTTTATTAAAATAATTAGATTTTTTTACACCAAAAATCATCTTACAAAAAGTAAATAAAAATATTATTATTATTATATATAGTTATTCTATCACATGTGTTACGCATAAAGGAAAAGTCGTCAATATTCAAAATAAATATATATTTACATTTATTTTGAAAAATAGTAATTTGAAACTATTTATATAGTAATATTTTTGTTAATCTCTATCTTTTATACCCTTGAAGATTTACACCACTGATGATTCATACTTTAGTATAATAATTAGCAATATAAATGCTTTTTTATAATATCTAATAATTGATTAAAATATATTGATATATTTTCATTTTTTATAATATACATTTTATAATATATATTTTATTATAATTTATTTACGTTATATTATAAAAAATTTACCACCTTTTTTATATACTATTTTATTGTTATAATAAAAATATAACACTCATTTTATTCAAACCGATTTACGTTACGAAAAATGTCATTTCGACATATAATTCCTAAGACTTACGATAATAATAGTTATAATGACCCTGATTTTAATAATTTTAATAATAATGGTTTTAATGTGTATGGTATTCACCGTAACGGAACTGCTTATAGTGATGAAGGTTATGACTATCAGAGTCGCGACCGTGATGGTTTTAACCGTCTTGGTTATGGTCGAGATGGGTATAACCGTGATGGTTTTGATGAATACGGTTTTAATAAGGATAATATCCACAAAAATGGTACTTATTACAATGATCAGGGGTATGACCGTTTTGGATATAATTCAGACGGATATACTATGAATGGTTATGACCGTTCTGGTTTTAATGAGCTTGGTTTTAATTGTGATAATATCCATCGTAATCGTACAAAATATGATGATTTTGGATATAAGCGTTCTGATTACCTTCCGAAGGCGGTTTAAAAAAATATATAAAAAATATATATAAAAAATATACTAAAAATTATATATAAAAAAATATACTAAAAAAAATCATAAAAAATATTACTATGTACATAGTTTTCCGAACATTGTTTCAAAAACAAAATATTCAATAACATTGTATTATATAAAATTATATATATATTCAAAATAAATATATATTTACATTTATTTTGAAAAATAGTAATTTGAAACAATGTTCGGAAAACAATTTATTTTTATAAATATTTTAATAAAAAATTATATAATAGCTGGAAGTTCATTCTCTTAACACGTTAAGGAGAGAACAAAGAGGTTTCTTATTTTGGAAAGCACAAATAATTATACTTTACTAAAGCATCATAAAAACTCTTTATTCCATTATGGTATACTTCATATTTTATTAATCCATTTCGGAAAATGCCACATTCATTATCTTGTGTATAACAACTAAATAATACATTATAATTAAATATTAATAATATAAGCGGTAATCCAATTAACAATAATAATACATAACTCTTCATTAATGGATTTTCATAATCAAATTCATAATACATAAAAAAATATAATATAGAAATAAATAATATCAATAATGGTATAAACAAAATAGTATTAAAATGATAATTAAACTTATTTTTAAAGATATTAATATATTCATAATCCTTTTCTTCCACATACTTTTTACCATAATCTAATATATCATTGCTTTTATATAAACCTTTCATTGTTGCCATATGAGTTGTAGCATAATATATTACTGGAACAAATAACATTGATACTACTGCTAATTGTGTTGCTATATTATTTTGTATATCATAACATCTTATTAAATATAACACTATAAATGGATATGCTAAAATAAAGATGAATCCAGTAATAATTTTTATAATATAACTTAAACGATCTTCATATGGACTATCTTTTATTTTTGTTACCATTGTTAAATTTTTTGTTGGATTATTATTTGGATTAAATTGAATTGTTCCATATAATTGTTCATATAAATGTGATTTTAATATATCTTTTAATAATAATATAAATAATATACTATATATAAATATCATCATACTTTTAAAAAATACTTCAATGGATATTTCATTAAAATTTGCTTTAAAAAAATCACACGCTCGTAATAATTGAAATATTGGTTTTAATATTACATTTTGAGTTAAATATTCATTATTTAAATCAGTAGCTTTAACAATTGCTAAAAATCCAGTAAATACTCCTAAAAATATATAATAACCAACTAAAAAATAGATTACTCCCATTATCATAAACCACGAAAATGATGCTTTATCTAAACTATATACTTTATTTCCACTATTTTCTTTACCCATTTTAATAATATAATAATTGTTTATAAAATAACAATCAATCACTATTATTTTAAAATATATTTTATTTTAAAATTTTATTTATTTAAGATTACTTTTGTTATATCTTATTACTTAAGATATACTTTAAAGAAACCTAATATTACTAATATTAAATAAGTGATTAAATAAAATACTATCATCCATCGCCCTGTAAACATTCCCGACCGTAATATATCTACAGCATTATCTAATCCATTAATATCCTTTGAAAAGTCACGGACAGCACGCACTCCATTTAATGCTTCACATATATTTGATATGAAATAAGGTTTAAATACATATTTTACAACTAAATCTTCGTCATCATACGAAGCATTATAATCATTTAACATACGTTTTAATTCATTTATCTTATTTTTCATTTCATCAAATGATACTTTTCGTTTAATATTTAATAAACCAATTATATTTTGCTTTTCATCTTTATATTTATCATCATATAACGTTTGGACTTTATATCCTTTACTCTTATACTCTTCAATCTTATTATCTACATCATCTTCATAAAGAATAGATCCAATACTACGGTCTTTCGCGGTTCTTCCCATATTATTTTTAATCATAAATTGAGATTCCGTTAAGAAAATAGCATCACCACTCTTATCATCAAACGCATCATCTCGTTCCATTGCTTCCTCAAAGAACGCAATATTTGCCGTTATTAAATGTCCTGTTAAACCAACCATTGCTAAACCTTTCTTTACCAGCTCTACAAAAGTTCCGCCTTCAGTTAATGCTTTATATAAACCTTCTCCAATTTTGTAAAACATTGTAGAAGTACAACATTGTTCATTTCCAGATGCTTTACATAACTCTTCAAATTCATTTTCATCTAAATATTCATTAAAATCAAAACAAAATTGTTTTCGATCTCGTCCTTTTATTTCAAACTTCTTTAACTCATGCTCATTTAATCCTTTCAAACTCTTTTTAAATAATGTTTCTATTTCATCCACTCCTACCGCTTCACATCCATTTTTAACAATCATATTCATTACTCCTTCTAACGATTTTACTGCTCCACCTAAACTTCCAGTAATTGCTTTTACATCAACCGCATAACCCATTGTTGCTGTTATTGCTCCAATACCTTTTACATTATTAAATGTTAGTTTCATTGATTCTAATAATGGTACAAAGATCATTTTTGTATAATATGTTTTATTACATAATGATATTAAGAAATCAGCAGTATAATCAAACCATCTATATCCAAAATAAATTAACATATGAATTACTGTAAATATCATTCCTGTTGTACTTCCAGCATTTACAGGACCTTTTAATTTACGTGGCGCATCATTTAAAGTATTATGTTTCATTAATACTCCCATTAATATACATAATATAATAAAAGGTAATGTAAATGTTACAAATACAGCAAATATAAATATAAAATATTTAATAATCGATGTTGCTAATAAAATACGACTATATAACGTTTTTTTACCTAATACACATACTAAATATTTACCAAATGGTTGTAATGCTGTTGTTAATATACGACGTGATAAAAATGATTTTAATGGAACAATACCAACATACATAAAATATATAGGACTTAATGTTATTAAAAAAAGTATAAAATAAAACATTCCAGAACCCATTGAACTTTTACTCATTTCTATACCACCACGCATTTTTGGCATTACTTCAATTACACTTTTTTCATCTATTTCATCTACTATTTGTGTATGACTATATACTTTATTATTAGCATATATAGTATAATCTTTTGGAGTATAATGTGGAAAAATATTTATTATTGCACGATGTAAAGAAACATAACGATGAATAGTACTTTTATATATTTTATTATTTATTTTTATTTGTAATATCATTTTTTATAAATTTTATTATTTTTTTATAAATAATAAGTACTACTTATTATTTATATTATATTTTATTAAATATTACTTTTATTTTAACTTTTTTATTATTCTTCTTCCTCTTCTTCTTTTTTAAATAATTTATTTACATAATTATTTACACTATTTATTTTATAATTATAATTATGTGAATCCATTATATTATAACTTTCTATATAACTTCCCATAAATACTCCAATATCTTTATCTAAATTTTCCATTACATATTCTAAAAATCTATATATTACTTTATAAGAATAATAAAATATTAATATTATAATTAAAATTGTAAATATATATAATAATAAAATATAATAATCTTCAAATGATTTTATATGATTATTAAAAGATGTTGATAAAAATATATCAATTCGTATAATAATTAGTAAAGATATAATAAGTACTTTTATATAAGGTATACATAAATCAAATATATATTTTTCATTATCATTTATTTTTAAAAATATACTTTTATCTTTAATATTTATAAGAATATCTTTATTTAATTCTTCACTTTTTCCATTATATAATATATAATCTTTATTATATAAAATATGTGAAATATATATATTTTTAAAATAATGCAATTCTTTTTTTAAAATATTTTCATAAAAATTTATTATATTATGATGTATTGATATATAATTGTTTACTTCATATATATAATCTTTATTATTATATTTAATATTTATTTTCATTTTTACTATATATGAAGATTATATATAGTAAAAATTTACATTATTGTATTTTTACTTCTCTTTTTTATTATAAAAAATAAACAATATTATTAACGCTATTATTGTAAATAATATTAATGTTATTGATAATATTATAAATGTAAATCTACTAAATAAATCAAAAACACTATTTAATATTTCTATTGCATAATAATTTTTTAATAAATTTAAAAATACATATTGTATAATAATATGCGTTAATAAAATAATTTTTATATAAAAAGTAAAATATTCAGTAATTATATTTAATAATATAATTGGTTCAAAAATAATTATTAATTCTAATACTTCATTATTATTATATAAATATATATCATTATTTGGGTCTAAATAAATTTGGTTTTTATCTTTATCTTTTGTACTATTTTTAATAATTTTAAGAAAATAATCTTTATTTTCAATTAAATAATTATAATAAAAATTTTCATAAAAAAATAATTCTTTTTTTATAATATTATTATATAAATCAAATATAATATGATGTATTGAATCATATGGATTAACATCAAGTTCATAATTTTTATTTAAAAATAAAACATTGATGCGTTTATTATTCATATTATTTTATTCGTTTTATTTTCTTTCTAAAATATTTAATGATATTTTAGAAAATAAATAAACTTTATTTCTTTTAACAAAAAAATAAAAATAAAATGATTAAAGAAAAATATTTAGATTTAAATTTAATAAATAAATTTATAAAAAAAAATAAAGTTAAAGAAGTAAAAATTCAAAAAGAAGTTTATAGTATTAATTTTAATTTTTTATTTATAATGTGTATTGGATTTTTAGGAATTATTATTTATTATAAATATATTGAAAAACAACAATTAAATAAAAAAGAAGCTGAAGAACGTGCTTTATTAGAAACTTTAGCTAAAGAAGAAAATAAAAGAAAAGAATTAGAAAAATTATCACAAGATATAAAATTAAATACTAATCATATTAGAAATGCTGTATTAAATGATAATTCTAATGAACAACGTGAAAAAGAAGAATCTGAATTGCGTAAAAAATTTAATTAATTTTTTTCCAATTAAATTATATTTTTATATTTATTATATATAGAATAAAATATTTTAAAAATGACTTGTGGTTGTGCTGCAACAGAAACATCTCCACTTTTAATGGGTGGTAAAAAACGTCGTACTACTAGTACCAAGAAAAAAAGTACTACTAAACGTAGTACTACTAGTACCAAGAAAAAAAATACTATTAAACGTAGTACTACTAGGAAACGTCGTATGAGTGGTGGTGGTGATACTGCTTTAAGTGAATATTTAACTGGTTCCAAAATTCCATTACGTGTTCAATCTTCACCTGATTGGCACGCTCCTAAAGCTTCATCACCTCCTCCTTATGCAATTGATTTAGGTGAAGCAATGCAATCATATTTATTTGGTCGCCCTACTCCTAATGGCAAAGATTTTATGGTTGCTTCTGGATTAGTTGAAAGAAGTAAAGGAGTTATTGATATGGTTGGTGGTAAAAAGAAAAAACGCACTACTAAAAAAGTAAAAAGTAAAAAGCGTACTACTAAAAAGGTAAAAAGTAAAAAGCGTATTACTAAAAAATAAAAAATAAAAGTAAAATTAAAAAATAATAATAAAAATAATCTTTGTTTACTTTAATATATAAAATATATTTTTATATGTTAGTAATATTAAATAAAATATTATATATTTTAAAATAATGGCAACAAATAATATAGCAAATGAAGTATTTGATAATACACCAGAAATTGAAGAAGAAGAAAACGACCAAAATGTTGTTAATACAGAAGAAGAAAATGTAAGTGATGAAGAAAATGTTAGTGAAGGAGAAGAAGAAAATGTTAGTGAAGAAGAAGAAAGTGTTAGTGAAGGAGAAGAAAGTGTTAGTGAAGGAGAAGAAGAAAGTGTTAGTGAAAAGGAAGAAGAAAATGAACAAAATGTTGTTAATGAAGAAACAATGAATAATATTGAATTAGTAGAAAATGAAAAAAATAATACACTTAATGTTGCAAAAAATAATGCAATTAATGCTGTAAATACTCTTCTTGAAAATATTAATACTGGTTTAATAAATATTAATTCACTTTTTGCTAAAAAAAATAAAAAAATAAATAAAGTAAATGGAAATATTCAAAATATGATAACATATCAAGATAATTTATATGAAGATGAAAAGTATTTAGAATATTTAAATTATTTAAAACTTTTTTATGAATTAGATAATAAAAAAACTATTTATAAAAAAAGTTATGAAGATAATAAATTAGTATTAACTTCGAAAGATAAACGTATTGTTATAACTCCATCTGTTGTTGTTGATTTAGATAATTATAGAATTTATTTAGAAAAAGAAGTTCATAATATATTATTTAATATTCTTCAACTTATTGAAAATTATTCAATGAACAATCAAACTCAAAAAGATGAATTTAATAAATATAAAAATAGTTATGCATTATTTAAATCACAATTAAATGATATTCAAAATATTGAAAAAAATTATTTTGAAAAAGTTACTAAATTAGAAGAAGAAATTGTAAAACTTCAAACTGAATTAAATATTTTAAAAGAAAATCGCATATTAATTTATTCAAAAATTAATACTAAAATTACAAATAGTATTAAAGAAAAATTAATATTATCTTTCAAAGATTCTAATAATAAAATACCATCATCAGATATTATAAAACAATTAGCAACAGATACACAAATACCTATTGAAGATATTGAATATTGGTTACAATGGATTGAAAAAAGTTATTTATATTTAAATAGTGAACAAAAGTATGCTCAATTAGTAAAAGAAAAATATATTGAAGAAGAAAATTTTAAAAATTTAAGTAAAAATTTTATTTTAGCTAAACCAAATGTAGAATTTAGTTAAAATAAATTCTAAAAAAAACGAAATTATTTTAATTATACTATATATATAGTATAATTAAAAAAAATGATTCACCAAGTTATTAAAACATGTTTAGAAGCAATTGCTGAAAAATCAATTGGTCCTACTTTTACAACTCGTAATTTATTTTTAATTTCATCTATTTTATATAATAGTCGCACATATTTTGATAGAAATTTTGTGACTTTTGATAATTATTCGAAATCAATTCAAACAATTGATAGTAATAATTCACTTTATATTTATACTTATAGTGCTGAAATTGGTTTAAATTTATTAAATAGTTCAGTATTTTCAAATTCCATTTCTATTTCTAATTTCTTACAAAATAATGATTTATTCAAAAATTCAAAATATATACAATTTAAACAAGTAAATATTTATAAAAAATTACGCGACTATATTGCTTCCAATATTCAATCTTATTTAAATTATCGTTCTCAAGATAATAGTTCTATTGCTAATGTTCAATTAAATGATTCAGAATTACCAAATGGCGACCAAAGAATTAATCCAGATGAAACTATTGATTTTGAAAATTATAATGAACCACTTAAATGGACACCTATTAATACAAACTTTTATTTAACACCACATTGGGGTAATGTTAATGGTTTCCTTTCTGAAAGTACTTTAGATTCTTATACATCTTTTGTTGAACGCTTTTTAGATGGAATTGATTTTCAAAATGAAGTATATAAAGTATTTCAAACATCTTTAAATATGGGAGATAAGGAAAAATGTATTGCAGAATTTTGGGCTGGTGGAAAAAATACTGTTACTCCACCCGGATTTTGGAATACATTTTTAATTGCTTATTATCAAAAATATGGGTCAAATAAAAGTGATATAACAGAAGCTCGTGATTTTTTAATTTTAAATGCTGCTTTACTTCAAACTTCAATTTTTGTATGGCGTACTAAATACAATAATTTTCAAGCTCGTCCTATCCAAACAATTCGCTATTATTATCCTAATGAAACTATATCTTATTATGACGGTAATAATATTTCATCTTCACTTTGGAAACCTTATCAACCATCTACTTTTATTACACCACCTTTCCCTGATTTTATTTCAGGACATTCCACTTTTTCGTCTGTTGGAGCACGCGTATTAAATAAATTGATTGGGTCAAATTTATTAAATCTTAATTTATCTATTGATGGAACTTTTATGAAAAATCTTTCACCACTCTTTTCTAACCAAAATAATGTTGAAGAACACGTTTATTTACATTGTTTAACAATTTTTCCTAAATCTAGTGAAATTGATGAAAATGTTCCAAATAAAGCTATTACTTTAACTTATAATAGTTGGGATGATATGGCTTTAGAAGCAGGACTTTCTCGTATTTATGGTGGTATACATTATGATTCATCAAATTATGCTGGTTATTTAGTGGGAAATAAAATATGTGAAGAAATTTTAAATTTATTTAATCTTTAATTTTTTATTTATTTTATTTATTATATTTATTATTTATAGTAATTTAGTAAGAAAAATATTAAAAATGATTAATTTTACAGAATATATTTCAGTATTATGGTTTTTTATTGCTTTAATAATTACATTACTTTTAGTAAATATTTTAAAACCAAAACAAAATATTGTTGTTAAAGAAGTTAATTTAGATAATCATCAAGATTTAGTTTTCCGTCGTAAAAATAATACTTGTTATAAATATAACAAAAAAGAAGTTCAATGCAATTCTAATTAAATATTATAAAATAACTATTTATTTTTTATATGTCATTATTTATTTTCATTTTATATAATAGTAACTATTATATTAAATTTTTTATTTAATTCAATATGATTAAAGAATATATTAAAAAAAATCCAAATGCTAAAGTTATTTTAGGTATTTTATGGGGCGTTGCCGTTGGTTTACTTTTCCGTGCCGCTTGTTATGGTCGCAAATGTGTTATTATAAACGCACCTAAAGTTGAAGATGTTACAAAAGAAATACATTCCTCAGGGAAAGGAGACGGAAAATGTTATCGTTTAGTTTCAACTGATTCAGATTGTACTGATAAAGCTATTGATGAATAAATTTTTATTATAATAAATCATAAAAATAAATAATGCAATTATTATACCAAAAAATATATCAATACTATAATGTTTTCGTGATGATAATATAAATAATATTATAAATACAAATAATATATAATAAATATATGAAATATAGTTTGGTATTAAATTATAGTAATCAACTAATAATAATAATATTAATATTTTTGAAACGTGTCCTGAAAAAAGTAAATCATTACAACTTCCAAATAAATTACTATAACTACAATTACCGGATGAATCTGGTAATAATGTTAATATTCCACTAATACATTTAGTTATAATTAATATGCTAAATAATATTAATGTTGAATATAAAAATTTTATAGAAGGATTTAATATAAAAAATATAATAATAGATAAAGTAATTATTATACATATTGTTTCTGATATAATTCCACTATATTTAGTATATGGTATTATATTATGAAGTATATCATATAAACGTTTTTGTTCATAATTTTTGTAAAATATTTTAGCATTTTCATACATTTTATTTTTACAATAAGGTGCAAAATAAAAAATTATTATATAAAAAAATATATAAGAATAAAATACTTTTTTAGAATCTTCTTTTTTATTTTCTGATTCAAACTCTTTACTAAAAAAATAATTTATGATTTTTTGATAAAAATCATTTTGAAAATAATATATGTATACATATATGATTGTAAAAATGGTAAATATATAAAAAAATATTTTATCTAATCTTTGTTTCATATATTTAATATTATATTACTATATAATATTTTGATTATATTTTAATTCGTTTAAGAAATAAATCATTTATATAAAAATATATTAGTAAAAAATATAATATATTTATTATAAATACTTGTAAAAATGGATATGTCAACCCCTATTGATTCACTTGACCAAAATCAACATCACATTCAAGATACTAACCCAGATGTTGCCAACTCAATTTTAGATAAATTTGATAATATGAATATTTCACCTAATGACGGTTATCAAGGTGATTTACCTCCACTTAATCCTCAAATACCTATGATGGAACACGATATGGAAAATCGCAATAGAAACGCAGCTTTAGAAGAAATGCGTTATATGAATCCTGTATCTCATATCGAAGCACAAAAACAACAAATGATGCATCAACAAATGATGGAACAACAATATGCAAACGAACAAGAAGATGATGAGGATGAATATGAAGAAATTATTGAAACAACACCAATGTGGAAAAAGATTTTAAATGAATTACGAATTGTCGTATTTGTTTTAATTATGGTACTATTTATTTTTAATAACCATTTTAATAAATTTTTAACACAAATTATTCCTTATTTAAGATTAAATAACTACTCTTATGATACAAATAATTTAGGAACTTTCTTTAAAGCACTTATTATTGGTATCTTCTCTTATTTATTAATACGATTTGTTAAGTTTTAATCTAATTTATTGATTAAAACTTAATAGCACTTCGTGTTAAATTTTAGGTTGGAACCTACCAAAAGGTTATTTATCAATAAATCCCATTAATGGGATTTATAAGATAAAATATCGGTTCCAGCCAAACCTCCCTTTTTATTTTTAATTACAATTTTTAATTACAATTTTTAATTACAATTTTTAATTACAATTTTTAATTACAATTTTTAATTACAATTTTTAATTACAATTTTTAA
>JACCDW010130846.1_pt1 | contig 16123 bp, 17 predicted proteins | sample 7449781 | NCBI WGS metagenome assembly JACCDW01 (sample SAMN15323449, study PRJNA562643) | freshwater metagenome | isolation source: river surface water | place: USA:Blue River Watershed | collected 2017-08-18
ATTAGCCAAAAAACTCAAAAATTAAGCAAAAAACTACTAAATAAAAACAGGAGACAGTCATGAGTGTGATTCAGTCAAAAGCCATCAAAATGATGCAAGTGGGTGGTCCAGAGGTTTTGCAGTGGGTCGATATCGAAGTCTCAGCCCCAGGCCCTGATGAAGTGAGGGTGGTTCACGAGGCCATCGGCTTGAACTTCATTGACGTTTATTTCCGCAAGGGTGTTTATCCACAACCATTGCCAGGTTGGCTTGGTATGGAAGCTTCTGGTGTGATTGAATCAGTTGGTTCAAATGTGAAACATGTCAAAGCAGGTGATCGGGTTGCTTATGCAGGCAAACCTGCTGGAGCGTATTCGCAAGTGCGTGTGATGCCAGCAGAAATCGTGGTGAAGTTACCTGATGCCATTTCATTTGAAATGGGAGCGGCCATGATGTTGCAAGGATTGACTGTTAATTACTTGTTGACTGATAGCTACAAAGTGCAAGCAGGCGACACGGTTTTATTCCACGCAGCTGCTGGCGGTGTTGGTTTGATTGCAATGCAATGGCTCAAATTGTTGGGCGCCACAGTGATTGGCACAGTGGGCTCAGAAGAAAAAGCAGCGCTTGCCAAATCTTATGGCTGTGACCACACAATTTTGTACACGAAAGAAGATTTCGTGGCACGCACCAAAGAGTTGACCAACGGTAAAGGTGTGAACGTTGTGTATGACTCAATTGGTAAAGACACCTTTATGCAATCATTGGATTGTATTAAGCCACGCGGCATGATGGTGACCTATGGCAATGCCTCAGGCCCAGTGCCGCCGATTGATGTGGGTATTTTGGGTGTTAAAGGTTCGCTGAAGTTAACCAGACCAACCGTGATGACCTATGCTCATGACAGAAGCTTGTTAGAGCCAATGTCTGCTGATTTATTTGATAAGGTGATCAACGGCAAAATCAAAATTGAAATCAATCAGCGTTATCAATTACAAGATGCGGCCCAGGCGCATCGTGATTTAGAGGATCGTAAAACCACAGGTTCAACGATCTTTTTGCCTAGATAAAAATAACTTCAAGCATTGATAAAGGGTTTTGATCAGATGAGCACCATTGCATTTATTGGACTAGGTAATATGGGTCGTCCCATGGCCGGCTTTTTATTAAAAGCAGGTCATCAGCTGCGTATTTACGCAAGACGACCTGAGGTTTTTCAAAATGAAGCAAAGCATTTGATTGAAGCTGGCGCCGTTGCTTGTTCTACTCCTGCAGAAGCTGCGCAAGGGGCTGATTTCATCATCACCAATGTGATGGGTACCCAGGATGTGGCAGATGTATTGCACGCTGGCGCTAATGCGGCTATTCAAACAGCCAAGCCTGGAGCTATTTGCATCGATCACAGCACGATTGATCCTCAGGGCGCCAAAGATATTGCAGCAGTCATGGCAAGCAAAGGCGTGTCATATGTCGATGCACCAGTGAGTGGTGGCGTTAAAGCTTCCACCGAGGGTACTTTGGTCATGATGATGGGTGGTTCTGATCAGGATGTGGCAAAAGTTAAAGAAATTGTGAAGAGCTACGCCAAAACCATCACGCACATTGGCGGAGTGGGTCACGGTCAAGTGGCCAAGCTATGCAATCAAATCGCTCAGGTGATCAATATCCAGGGTGTTGCTGAATCCATGCGTTTTGCTCAGGCTAATGGTGCTGATTTACAAAAAGTATTTGAGGCAATTTCTGGTGGCATGGCTGGTAGCCGGATGCTTGATTTGATGGGCCCTAAGATGGTTGCAAGAGACTTCAAAGCTGGTATTGAGGCAAGGCTTCATGCCAAGGATTTCTTCTTGGTCAAAGACGCTGCTACAAAAAGCCATTTGGACATGCCGGCCTTACAAACAGTGGCTGTGCAACTAGAGAAACTGATGGAGTCTGGGTGGGGTTACGATGACACTTCTTCACTTCTGAAGGTACTTGAGGCATAATAGCGGTCTTGTTTGCAATTCATTAAAAATGATGAGCAACAACACACATGCCGCGGTGGTGAAATTGGTAGACACAGGAGACTCAAAATCTCCCGCCCAAAAGGTGTGACGGTTCGAGTCCGTCCCGCGGCACCAGACTTATTTCAGCTCTTTAATTCTGGTTCTTACCTACTCAAAGATCATTCAAATAGTTTTTTGGCGTTCGCCACTGCCCAATCTTTCAAATCAATATTTTCAGGCTTTGAAAGTTCTGCGTGTAATTGATCGTGAAATTCAATTTCGCCATCTTCGCGAAATTTGAGAGGGAGTTCTTCACCGTTATCAGGTAATTTATCCGATACCTGACTGATCAAGTCTAGAAGACGCTCTGCTTGTGTATAAAAATCGTCCATCGCGTCCATTGATTTATATTTTATATAAATTGAAAGCCTAATCTTAACACTCAGTTTGTTTATACAGGATTAGATTTTTCCTATCTATTAGCCTCTTGGCGGGGTTAGAATGAATAGCTATGGATCTCAATCAGAAAATTCGTCAATATTTGCTTTATTTAAAGCAATGCGATGAATTAGATGCCAAATACAAGCTTGATAGCATTGAGATTAAGTTGCTAAATGAGATTGCATACGCGCTGTTGGCTGAGAGTTGCTTAACCGTATCCAGCATGTTGGCACTCAAAAAAATTGCGTCCCCTGCCACTTTGCACGCTGCCATGAAGCGTCTGATAGTGAAAGATTTAATTTTGCAAGTTCCAGCGCAAGACTCGCGCACAAAATTTCTGCACTTGAGTAAATTGGGCTGGAAGAGATATGCTGAGCACGCTAATATTTTGGCGGCTGCTGTCAAATAAGCAGTTCATTTGTTTGATTTAATCTAAAACTTAAAATGCTCGCATACCGCCACGCCTTCCACGCAGGTAACCACGCTGATGTTTTAAAGCACTGCGTGCTTCAACAAATTCTGCTCTACATGAATCAAAAAGATAAGCCTTATTGGGTGATCGATACTCATGCTGGGGCCGGCATGTATTCACTTGAGTCAGAGTATGCCAACACCAAAGGTGAATATCACAATGGTGTGGCTCGTTTGCAAGATCGCGATGATTTGCCAGCTGTATTACAAGAATATTTAGATTTAATAAAAGTTTGCAATAACAAAGGTGAGTGGACTTTGTATCCTGGCTCACCAGAAATCATTCGTCGCACCATCAGAGCTGAAGATCGAATTCGCTTATTTGAACTTCATCCGACCGATCATGATTTGTTAGCTGAACATTTTGAGCGCGATCGTCAGACCAAAGTATTTAAGAGTGATGGCTTTGCCGCACTCAAAGCTTTGTTGCCACCGCCAACCAAGCGCGGCGTTATTTTTATGGATCCGCCTTATGAGATTAAAAGCGATTACCAGAAGGTCATCACTGCTTTAGAAGAAGGTCTGACTAGATTTGCGGAAGGTGTGTACGTGGTTTGGTATCCCATCTTGACTCGAGGTGATCATCATCCATTGGTGGAATCAATGCGAGGGCTTTCAGAAAAAACATTGAATGTTTCAATCACCGTTCAAGAGCCAGATGAACGAGGCTTTGGGATGTTGGGTAGTGGGCTGTGCGTGATCAATCCACCGTGGGTATTAAAAGATACTTTAAATACCATCTTGCCGTATTTGGTTGATGTGCTTGCACAATACCCAGGAGCTCGTTACGAGCTCTCATAGGTGTTCTGGGTTTAAACGTATTTAAATTTGGTAATCAACACTTTCGCCCAGCATTGCTTGATCAACTAATTTACGTGTCAAGCTTGGCGAAAATAATTCAATGAATGTGTAAACAAAAGAGCGCAAGTAAGCGTTTTGCTTCAATGCAATTTTTGTCACATTGTTGCCAAACAAGTGCCCAGCTGGAATAGCCTTTAAATTTTTATCGCGTTCTGCATCGTAAGCAACTCCCGCAACGATGCCAATGCCCATGCCTGTCTCAACATAGGTTTTGATCACATCAGCATCAATCGCTTCTAAAACCACATCTGGTTTTAAGTGCTTGCTGTCAAAAGCTTTGTCTATTTTTGAGCGACCTGCGAATGCTTTGTCATAAGTGATGATGGGGTATTCCACCAAATCTTCTAGCGAGATGTTCTTTTTAGAGAGCAGGGGGTGTTCAGATTGAACCGCGATCACGTGTTGCCATTGATAACCTGGCAGAGTGAGTAGGCCTTCAACATCTGAGACTCCCTCGGTAGCAATCGCGATGTCGGCTTGATCGTGCAGCAGCATGTCGGCAATTTGCTGGGGGCTGCCCTGTTGGATGCTGACCCTGACTTTGGGAAAGCGCTTAGTGAATTCTGTTAATACCTTTGGTAGGGCATATCTTGCTTGGGTATGGGTGGTGGCAATCACAAAGTTGCCCTGGTCTTGAGCCGCAAAATCTTTACCGACTCTCTTCAAACTCTCAACTTCAACCAGTATTCTTTCGATTGAAGTTAGTATTCGCTTACCTGGCTCGGTAAGATTTCTAATTCTCTTGCCATGACGACGAAAAATATCCACCCCTAATTCATCCTCAAGCTCCAGAATGGCCTTTGATACACCCGGCTGAGATGTGAACAGGGTTTTGGCGGCTTCGGTCAGATTGAAGTTTTGGCGAACAGCTTCTCTGACAAACTTGAATTGATGAAGGTTCATGGCTGGATGCCCTTATATGTATTTAATCGTATATTAAATACATTCTATATTATTTTTAGAAATTAAGGATTGTTCTCCAATCTGCCAACTTTTTGAGCTTGGATTGGATTGCTGAGATTCTTTAAACCTTAGACACCCATCGAATGCCAGCAATGGCCAAGATAAAGTAAATGAGAGCAGGAATAACGGCACTTAAAAATGGTGGCCAAGCTCCAAGCAGGCCAGCATGTGAGAACAAGCTATTAAAGAGCTGGAAACTGATGCCCAGCATGATGCCGCCGAAGACTTTGTAGCCGATACCACCAGATCGTGTCTGTAGGTAGGCAAAGGGTAAAGCCAAAGCCAGCATCACCAAGATCGTGAATGGGTAAATGACTTTTTTCCAGAAAGAAATCGCGTAGCGTTGATAGTCTTGCTTGTTTTCTTGAAGGTGGTTGATGTAACTGAATAAATTGATGATTGATAAGCGATCAGGCTTGATCAGTAAAGCGCCCAATAATTCAGGGCTGACATCCGTTTCAATATCCAGCGAATCAGCACGTTTAATCGTGGTCGAGAAGCTTGGGTCTAAGCGATTGGATGAATTAATTTCAGTGAACCGTGTTTCAGTGACTTTATTCAAGCGCCAGACACCGTTACCAACAAACTGAACTGTTTCAGCCGTGCGACTCAATAGCAGGCGGTATTCGCCGTCAAACTCATACATCCGAAAACCACGAATGACTTCATTGGTTTCTAAAGAGCCTACGTTGATGTAGCGAATGCCTTTTTGGACTTGGCCTTTACCGTCGTCGCCTCTTAACTTATCTTTGATCCACGCGCCTGAGCGGAACTCCAAAACTTCTTTGCCTTGATTAAGAGCGCTGAGTCGTACATTCTTAGAGAAACCTTCACTCAAGGGGCCCAAGACTTCGCTCATCAATAAGATCAAGAAAGCAATAGGTACTGCGACTTTCATCAAAGTGACTAAAGCCTTTTTTGTATCAAGACCCGCAATGCGCAAGATCGTGTATTCAGATTGCGCAGCCATATTGGCCATGACATAGATGCCAGCAATCAATCCTGCGATTGGCATGATTTCAACCAAGCGACTTGGAACCCTGAGAAGAACTGTGATGAATGCGAGCAATACCGTGTAGGTATTGGTGGTGTCACCCATCTCAGCAATGAAGTCAAAAAATATGAATAATGAAATCAAGGCAAACAAAATAAAAACAAAAGCCAAATAAATTTGTTTTGCCAAATAACGTTCGTAAACGAGCGGAAAGAGCTTATGCCACATAGTTATTGCGCCCCATTCTGTTTGGGGGAGCTTTTACTGAGCATCCATTTTTTATAGCGACCAAGCAATGTGATCGATCTATTTTGGCGATAAATAATCAACGTCAGACCAATCAATGCAATCACCACATGAAGCAACCACCAGCCAATGGAGAATGAAAGCTTGCCCGTGGTAACCCATGCTTGCATTAATTTGAGCAAATTAGAGTAAGTGAAGTAAAGCAACACAGCCATGATCAGAGCGGTGTATCGGCCTCTGCGTGGATCCATGTATGAGAGTGGAATGGCAATGATGGCAAAAACAAAGACCATCAAAGGTAAACCGATGCGCCAAAGAATTTCACCAAGGTGTGCTTTATTAAGATCCTGAATCAAAATCCAGGCAGGCAAAGTTCTTGGACCATTGATGATGGGGTCAACTACTTTGTCTTCAAGTTTGACGGTGTATTTATCAAATTCGGTGATTCTAAAATCAGTGTTACCAGGGGTTCCTTCGTAGCGTCTGCCTGTTTCTAGGATCAGTTGCTTTTCACCGGTCTGCAAATTTTGAATAAAGCCCTCTTTGGCCACAGCCACTAGTTGGCGCTCTTTACCAAAGTCAGTCACAAAAACATTTTTAATCACATCTGTTTCTGGATTCATGCTTTCGATAAAAAACACGCGGTTGTTACCAGAAGACTCTCGGAACTGGCCGGGCGCCAACATCGAAATGTCATCACGTTGCTGAAAGCGCTGTTTGATGGTGGCTGATTTTTCGCTGGCCCAAGGAGAGGCAAAAATTGATAAAACAGCAATCGCTACAGCAATGGGTGCTGTGAAATTTAAGATGGGGCGCAGAATCTTCAACAAACTGATGCCGGCAGATTGCCAAATCACCATTTCTGAGTCTTTGTACCAACGAGTCAAGACCATCAAAATAGCCACAAACACCGAAGCGGTTAATAGGATTGGCAGGTAATTGATCATGCCAAGGCCAATTAAAACCAGTGCGTCTTTCGGGTTGGCGGTGCCGCTCGCGGCATTTCCCAAAACCCTGATCATTAAATTGGTTAAAACGAGCGTGACCAAAACCATGAACACCACACCTGTGGTGAAATTGAGTTCTTGTCGAAGGGCTCTTTTAAAGATCATGAAAAGCGAAGCTGGGCGATAATGGTTGTTATTAGAAACTACCCGTGAGCAAAGGTAAAGCAAAGGAAATCCACATGGAATGTAGCACGAAAATATTTGGAGAGGGCTCTTTAGGAATAAAGGCTCAAATGTCTGCTGTCACTGGTTGCTTGGTGTGGGCCTTTCCTGCCAGCAATATCAAGAATGCCAAGAAGTTGTCTGGTGGCTTAGCGGCTTTAAATGCGGCTACCCATGGGGCGATTGCAAGAGCACTTGAGAGCAAGGATCTTGATACAACATCTGGAAGCACTCTTTTGCTCAATGCCACAGACGCATGGGCCAAATTAGGTCTTAAAGCCGATAGATTGTTACTGATTTGTTGCGGTGAGGAGCAAAAGACCAAGCCAAAGCAGGGCGGTAACACTTGTTCTAAGTGGATTTCTGCTGGCCTAAAGTCTTTACTTGCCACCACAGCCAAGGATGCTGTTTGGGTGTTTGATGATTTTTCAGCCAAAGATGGTCTGACTCAAGTGCGTCTCTTGGTTCAATTGGCTCGTGAGCAAGTGTATAAATTTGGTGCGCGTCATCCTCAATTTAAAACCAAGCCCGTTGAGAAGTCTCCAACGCTCAAGAAATTAATCATTGCCAGCGATGCGAAAAATAACAAAGCTGTGATTGAGGCTGTTGCCGAAGGTCGCGCGATTGCCAATGGCATGGACCTAGCCAAAGATCTTGGTAACTTACCCCCGAATATTTGTAATCCAACCTATCTGGCCACAAGTGCTAAAAAATTAGGTAAAGAACATGGGTTGAAGGTTGAGGTATTGGGACGCAAAGAAATTGAAGCTTTGAAGATGGGCGCGTTTTTGGCGGTTACTCAAGGTGCAGTGACCCCACCTCAGTTCATTGTGATTCGTCATCAAGGTGGTCGTGCCACTGATGCGCCGGTGGTGCTGGTCGGCAAGGGCATTACCTTTGATACGGGCGGTATTTCATTGAAGCCTGGTGAAGGCATGGATGAAATGAAATACGATATGTGTGGCGCTGCCTCAGTGATTGGTACGATGCGAGCAGTCGCTGAACTAAAGCTAAAGAAGAATGTGATTGGGGTTATTCCAACTTGCGAAAACATGCCTTCAGGTCAAGCTACTCGCCCAGGTGACATTGTCACCAGCATGTCTGGTCAAACCATTGAGATCTTAAATATTGATGCAGAAGGTCGCCTCATTTTGTGTGATGCATTGACCTATGTTGAAAGATTCAAACCTGCAGCTGTGATTGATATCGCAACGTTGACGGGTGCTTGTGTGATTGCGCTGGGTGCAGTTCATTCAGGTTTGTTCTCTGATGATGATGCCTTGGCTGAGAGTTTGCTCAGTGCTGGTCGCACATCACAAGACACGGTTTGGAGAATGCCTCTTGATAGTGCATATCAAGAACAACTCAAATCCAACTTTGCAGATATGGCAAATATTGGTGGGCGTCCAGCGGGCAGCGTGACAGCAGCTTGTTTCTTGGCGAGATACACCGAGAAATATTCATGGGCCCATTTGGACATTGCTGGTACAGCTTGGAAGAGTGGTGCGGCTAAGGGCTCTACAGGTCGTCCAGTGCCTTTGTTGGTGAACTATCTTTTGACCAAATAAGTCATGGCCAGAATCGATTTCCACAGTCAAGTAAACAACAAGCCTCTGTACAGTTGTCGCTTGATCCGCAAGATCATGGCAAGCAAGCATGAAGACTTACCCATGAGAAATATTGTGGTGGTGGGGTCTTCTGCTTTTTTGAAAGAGCTTGATCAACAGCTTTGGTCTTTCAGTGCCACAGAGTTTTTGCCGCATGCTTGGGGTAAGGATGATGTTGCGAATGAAACACCGATTGTGTTTGTTGAAAGTTTTGAATCGCCTGAGTTAAATCACTTACCTCATGGCGATGTCTTGATCCATGTGGGCCAGAATTTGCCGGTATCAGTAGAAGCGCTTGCCGCAAGATTTCCACGAATTGTTGAAATTGTTTCTACCGATGAAGCAGATCGTCAGGCAGGTCGCGAACGTTATAAGGCCTATCGAGATCAAGGTCATGAACTGCATAACTTTGATCAAACTGGGCAGTAAGCAAGCCTTGATTCATTATTTAACACCTGACACTTTAAGAAAATTCACATGGCTTTGATGCACCCTCAGTTTGACCCAATTGCTATCAGCCTAGGGCCTGTTGCGGTTCATTGGTATGGCTTGATGTACTTATTGGCATTTGCTCAATTTTTACTCTTGGGCAAATTGCGCATTCAGCAAGCCCACTATCAACATCTCAGTTATAAGTACATTGAAGATATTTTGTTCGCTGGTGTGATTGGTGTGATTTTGGGCGGACGTTTGGGCTATGTGATTTTTTACATGCCTGCTCACTATTTAAGTCATCCATTGGATGCACTCAAAGTATGGGAAGGCGGTATGTCATTCCATGGTGGCTTCTTGGGTGTGCTTGTGGCGATGCTTTGGGCGGCTAAAAGAAATAAGCAAACATTCTTTGAGGTAACAGATTTAATTGCACCCTTGATTCCATTTGGCCTTGCATTTGGACGTTTGGGTAATTTCATCAATGGTGAATTGTGGGGAAGACCCACCGATGTATCGTGGGCCATGATTTTCCCGCAAGCGGGCGATATGTTGGCAAGGCACCCTTCACAACTTTATCAATTCTTTGGTGAAGGCATCATTTTGGGGGTTGTGCTTTGGTGGTATGCAAGCAAGGCTCGACCAATTGGTCAGGTATCTGGCTTATTCCTCTTAGGCTATGGCACCTTCAGATTTTTAGCGGAATTTGCCCGCGAACCTGACAGCTTCTTAGGGCTTTTGAGCTTGGGTCTATCGATGGGGCAGTGGTTATCTTTGCCAATGATCATTTTTGGTATTTACTTGTTAATACGCAAGACCAAATAAAGCCAGGTATCTAGGTAATTTCCCTTTTCAAGGGTATTTACCAATGTATTCAATAATGTATACAAAATATATTGAGTGCATGTCATTGAAAGTCGTTAAAACAGCCCTCTATATTGAAGTCACCGAGCAATTGCGTTCGATGATTGCCGGGGGTGTTTTGTCTCCAGGTACCTGGATCGACGAACAAAAATTAGCTGAGCAATTAGGTGTATCAAGAACTCCTTTCAGAGAAGCGATCAGAATTCTGGCCTCCGAAGGTTTGTTAAGAATAGAACCGCGCCGTGGTTGCTATGTGACCGAATTGACTGAAAAAGATTTGGATGAAATCTTTCCTTTGATGGCCATGCTTGAAGGACGATGTGCATTTGAAGCAACATCCAAAGCAAATAAGCAAGATTTGAATGCTTTAGAGGCTCTACATAAAAAGCTAAAAGCATATGCCGAGGACAAAGACATCGATCGCTACTATGCAACCAACAGAGAAATACATTTAGCGATTCAACATCTGGCTGGTAATGAGTGGTTAACTCAAATGGTTCATGATTTGAGAAGAATCCTGAATCTATCTCGTCATCGCAGTTTGCATCATCGCGGAAGAATTGAAGAATCTTGCAAAGAGCATTTGTCTATATTCGATGCTCTCAAAGCAAGAGATGCCAAGAAGGCTGAGATCTTGATGAAAGATCACATCCAAAATCAACGTGAAGCATTGAGACACTTGAAGTTTGAGCAGAGGTTAACAGCATGATTTTGGATAAGATGCTCAGAGCCAGGCACATGACTAAAACCATCAGTGCCACGAAAAAATTGTTATCTGAACGTGGCGAATCCAACGCCGCGAGCATGGCGAGTGATTTGATCGAGAACTTTAAAACCCTGGATGATGAGCAAAAGTCTGAATATTTTGTGCATCTATCAGAAAAATTAAATCCAAGCCCGGCTGATGTTTTGAGTGCTGCTGAGTTATATGCCAAAGATCCAAGCGCAGATAACTTTGTTTGGCTCATGAAAGTATCTGAGTCTCCAAGACAAGAACTGTTGCGTCGTTTGAATCGTGCTCCGGGTGGTACTCACACGATCATCAACATGCGTCAACAATTGCTTAAGCTGCTACCGAAAAAACCTGAGCTAAAAGCGGTTGACGCTGACATGCAACATTTGTTGAATTCTTGGTTTAATCCAGGCTTCTTGAAAATGCACCAAGTCGACTGGAAGTCGCCTGCGCATATTTTAGAAAAAATCATTCAACATGAAGCCGTTCATGAGATTGATGGTTGGGATGACTTGCGTCGTCGCTTACAACCAGATCGTCGTTGCTTTTCTTTCTTTCATCCTCAGTTACCGGATGAGCCATTGATCTTCGTTGAAGTGGCACTTTTGCCAGATATTCCAGAATCAATTGGTCCATTGGTGGATAAGAAATCTCCAGCATTGGAGAGTAATCAATATAAATGCGCTATCTTTTATTCAATCAGTAACTGCCAACCTGGCTTGCGCGGAGTTTCTATGGGGAACTTCTTGATCAAGCGAGTGGCTGAGAGTTTGAAGAAAGAGTTCCCTTCGCTGAAGACTTTTTGTACTTTATCGCCGATCCCAGGCTTGATGGAGTGGTTGGGCTCCCATGCGGACTTACCCCTAGATCATCTGAAGCCTGCTGTGCTTGAGAAGTACCAAGAGGCTATTAAAGTCTTTAATTTAAAAGATAAATCTTGGAATGATCGCTTGCAAAACGGGTGGCATCCTGACCTTTCTTCCTTAAAGGAAAAAGAGGCCTTGATGGCTTTGTGCGCCATTTACTTGCTATATTACTCACCACGAAGAGGTGGTAATTCTGTGGCCAAGTTTCATCTTGGCAATGGGGCAAAATTGCACCGAATCAATTGGTCTGGAGACTTATCTAAAAAAGGTATCAAGCAGTCAGCAGGTTTGATGGTGAACTACCTTTATGACCTCGACAAGGTTGAGGATAACCATGAGCGATTTGTGAATGGTGAAGTGATTTATTCAAGAGCAATTTCGCAGTTGGTGTGAGTTTCAATTAGATGTAATCAAGTAACAGTAGTTTTAAATAGTTTAATTAGAGTACGAGGAGACAAAATGAAAAAATCAGTAAACGTAGTGGGTCGCTTGACCTCAGTAGTGGGTGCGGTAGCAGCAGTTGCTGCCGTGGGCTTGTCAATGGGCTCAACAGCTGTGATGGCTGATCCTAATTGGCCCAATAAGCCAGTCACAATCATCGTGCCGTTCCCGGCTGGTGGTGGTACTGATGCCTTCGCGCGTCCTCTAACAACCATGATGAATAAGCTGACAAGCAAGCAATTCATTTTGGATTACAAGGGTGGTGCGGGCGGTACTTTGGGCGCCGGTATTGCTGCTAAAGCAGCTCCTGATGGCTACACATTCTTCATGGGTGCGGTTCACCATGCGATTGCTCCATCTATGTACCCTAAGCTAGATTACGATATTGAAAAGAGCTTTGTGCCAGTGGCTTTGGTTGCAGCTCCTCCGCAAATCATCGTGGCCAGCCCAAAATTGCCAGTGAATGATCTAAAAGGTTTGATTGATTACGCCAAGAAGAATCCGGGTAAGTTGAACTTCAGCAGTGCTGGTAATGGCACATCACACCATTTGGCTGGTGAGCAGTTCAAAGAAATGAGCAAGACATTTATCACGCACATTCCTTACCGTGGCGCAGGCCCAGCTTTGGTTGATTTGATGGCTGGTCAAGTAGACATCATGTTTGATGGTTTGGGTTCATCTGCTCAGCACATCAGAAGCGGCAAGATCAAAGCGATTGCAGTTGCTTCAAACAAGCGCAATCCTGCTTTCCCGAATGTCCCAACGGCTACAGAGGCAGGTTTGCCTGGTTATGAAGTCAGTAGCTGGTACGCTTTATGGGCACCAAAAGGCACACCACAACCAATCATCGACAAGATGACGGCTGAAGTAACTAAAGCGATGAACACATCTGAGCTAAAAACAATTTGGCTTAATAACGGTTCAGAAGTTCCTACTTTGACTGGTGATGCATTTGGTAAGTTCGTTAATGCTGAAATCAAGCGTTGGAACCAAGTTGTGAAAGCCTCTGGCGCGAAAATGTAATTCGCGTTTAACAATTTAAGTTGAGATTCAGATGAATTTATATCAGTTACTAGAATCCGGCTTTCCAAAAGATAAACCATCATGCGCGATTGAAACGCATGATGGTTTGTTTTATAGCTGGGATGATTTAGAAAAGGCCACATCAAAAATGGCCAACCTTTTGGCGAGCTTGCGCTTGCCTCAGGGATCCAGAGTTGCAGTTCAGGTTGAGAAATCTCCTGAAGCACTCTTTTTGTATTTAGCTACATTAAAAGCAGGTTTGGTTTATTTGCCATTGAATACTGCATATCAAGCTGCAGAGATTGAGTACTTCATTGGTAATGCTGAACCCGCTGTGATGGTTTGCAGCCCAAAGAACTTTTCTTGGGTATCAAAAGTGGCATTCAAGGCCGGTACTAAAAACGTCTTCACCTTGGGCGATGATAGAACTGGAACTTTGTTAGAGCGTGCCAGCTCTTTGTCAGATAAATTCAAAACCGTTAAACGTGATGATGACGATTTGGCGGCCATTCTTTACACCTCTGGTACGACTGGTAGAAGCAAGGGCGCGATGTTGACCCACGGTAACTTGGGCAGCAATGCCGAAGTGCTGAAGAAGTTCTGGGGTTGGAAAAAAGGCGATGTTTTATTACATGCTTTGCCAATTTTCCACGTGCATGGTCTATTCGTTGCTTCCCACGGAGCCTTGCTCAATGGCAGCAAGATGATTTGGTTGCCACGTTTGGATACCAAAGAACTCATCAAGCACATGCCAAGATCAACCGTGATGATGGGTGTGCCAACGTTTTATGTGCGCCTATTACTGGATAAAGAATTCAACAAGCAAACTGTTAAAAACATGCGCTTGTTTGTTTCTGGTTCTGCGCCATTATTGACTGAGACCTTCAATCTTTTCAAAGAAAGAACAGGTCATACGATTCTTGAGCGATATGGCATGAGTGAAACAGTCATGTTGGTATCTAATCCATATGAAGGCGCTCGTGTCGGCGGTTCAGTGGGTCTGCCTTTACCTAAAACCAAGGTACGCATCACAACGGATGACGGTAAGCTTTGTGGCGTGAATCAAATTGGCAGTGTTGAAGTTAAAGGTCCGAACGTATTCAAAGGTTACTGGCGCATGCCTGAGAAGACCAAAGAAGAGTTCACCAAAGACGGTTGGTTCAAAACAGGTGATGTTGGGCGTTGGGGTGGTGAGACCAGTGCTGGCAAAGTGCCTGATAACTACCTTTGCATTGTGGGCAGAAGTAAAGACTTGATCATTTCTGGGGGTTACAACGTGTATCCAAAAGAAATTGAAAGCTTTATTGATGACATGAATGGGGTTGATGAGAGTGCGGTGATTGGTGTGCCTCATCCTGATTTTGGTGAAGCCGTGGTGGCTGTGGTGGTTTCTAAGCCAGGTGCCAAGCTGAATTCTGATGCAATGATTGCTGATTTAAAAGGCAAGATTGCTAACTTCAAAGTGCCAAAGAAAATCATCATTGTTTCTGAGTTACCAAGAAATGCGATGGGCAAGGTTCAGAAAAATGTTCTGCGCCAAACCTATGCATAAGCTTTAGAGTTGTGACCATGAAGCAATGGTCATAAGCTTGGGTACTAAGCAAAAGGCCTTCGTAAGAAGGCCTTTTGCTTTTATGAACGATTCCCTAAAGATCTTTTATAAAGACCTTTTAATAAAGGCCTAAGGCGATCAGACCTTTATTGAGCATGTAGGCTGATAGTGCAAACAGCACCAAAGCAAAGACTTTTTTCAGTTGTGCCACATTGAGTTGGTGGGCCACCTTGGCGCCAAGTGGTGCGGTGACCACGCTGGCCAATGCAATACACACAAGAGCTGGCACATAGATATAGCCAATCGAACCGCTTGGAAGGTTGGGGTTGCCATAACCACTGATGATGTAGGCGATCGCGCTGGCTAAAGCAATTGGGAAGCCCAGTGCAGCCGACGTAGCAACAGCATTGTGCATGGCGACGTTGCACCAAGTCATGAAGGGGACTGAGATAAAGCCTCCGCCGGCACCCACCAAGCTGGATAAAAATCCAATGAAGCTGCCAGCACCAAACATGCCTAATTTGCCAGGGATGGTACGACTTGGCTTAGGTTTTTTATTGGCCAACATTTGATAGCCTGAAAAACCAACAAACAAAGCAAAGATCAAAGAAAGCCATGATGTTTTAAGTAGGGCAAATAATTTACCGCCACCTAAAAGAGCACCAATCAAGATACCAGGCACCAAGAGAATGACGATGTCCCATCGCACCGCGCCACGCTTGTGATGCGCTCGTACAGAAGATAGCGAAGTGAAGATGATGGTGGCCATCGATGTGGCAATCGCTATGTGAACCACTACCTCAAGCGGAAAGCCGTAGAGGGTGAATAAGGAGGTCAGGAAGGGCACCATGATCATGCCGCCACCAATCCCTAATAAACCGGCTGCAAAGCCTGTGAAACCTCCAAGAACTGCCAGTGCACCGATTTGAACAAGGGTCATTGATTACTCAGTTATTTAAATTTATAAAACTGTTGATTGAGGTAAGCGACTAAGTCAGCTTCATCTTCTGGGAATAAGTCCAAGCGTAATTCTGTGTTGCACATGCTCACCATGAACTTGAGGCGTGCAGGGTCTTGCACCTTGCGATCAGCTCTGGTGTAGATGATGTCGCCATTGCCCAAGCCTGATTTTTCAGCATGACATTGGTAGCATTTGGCTTGATGAAGAGTTTTACCATTATTCACATCTGCCGCAAATACTGGTGATGCAATGGTGGTTGATGCAATGAAAAAACTTGCTGTGATGATTGATTTCTTAAACATCGCAATCTCCTTCTAAAGCCTTTTTAAAAGATTCCCCACCTTGGCCGCTAGGCCGTCATCCTGAACCCAGTAGGTTCAAGTTGGCATGGCAATAATGTTTCGGGTACATCAAGTCTTTCAGGGAGAGTATGACCCAAAGGCTGACTCTGTGAGTAACGAGACGCTCGCGCCCACACTATATGGCCCACGCCTGATGCTTGCGCATCGGTTCAAGGAACTATTGGCCTTGGCGC
>JACCDW010106168.1_pt1 | contig 16118 bp, 14 predicted proteins | sample 7449781 | NCBI WGS metagenome assembly JACCDW01 (sample SAMN15323449, study PRJNA562643) | freshwater metagenome | isolation source: river surface water | place: USA:Blue River Watershed | collected 2017-08-18
GCTGAAGTGCGCCGAGTCATCCAAGTGTTGTCCAGGCGAACCAAGAACAATCCGGTCCTCATTGGTGAACCTGGAACGGGTAAGACTGCGATCGTTGAAGGACTTGCGCTACGTATTGCGACCGGCGATGTTCCATCGGGGCTCAAAGATAAGCGTGTCGTCTCTCTCGATCTTGGTGCACTGGTAGCTGGAGCGAAGTATCGAGGTGAATTCGAGGAGCGTCTCAAGGCTGTCCTCGAGGAGATCACTGCGGCAGAAGGTCGCATCATCACCTTCATCGATGAGCTCCATAACGTCGTCGGTGCCGGTGGCATGGGTGGCGCGATGGATGCCGGAAACATGCTGAAACCCCTTCTTGCCCGAGGTGAACTTCATATGATCGGCGCAACGACCCTTGATGAATACCGACAATACATCGAGAAGGATGCAGCACTTGAGCGACGTTTCCAGCAGGTGCTCGTCGGTGAGCCGACCGTCGAAGATACGATCGCGATCCTTCGTGGCATTCGAGAGAAATATGAAGCGCACCATAAGGTGACGATCAGCGATAGCGCTCTCGTTGCGGCAGCGACGCTCTCTGATCGTTACATAACCCATCGATTCCTGCCAGATAAGGCGATCGATCTCGTCGATGAGGCCGCCTCTCGACTTCGTATGGAGATCGATTCGTCCCCTGAAGAGATCGATCAATTACAGCGCGCAGTCGATCGACTTCGGATGGAGGAGTTCGGACTCGCGAAAGAGAAGGATGAAGCTTCCAGGGAGCGATTGAAGGTCCTTCGCGCGGAGCTGAAATCCGAGACTGTCCGCCTAGAGGAACTGAGATCGAAATGGAATCAAGAGAAGAACATCCTCGATCGAATCGGGTACTTGACTGAGGAGTTGGATCGAATCCGCGGCGAGGCGGAGCGAGCACAGCGCAATGGTGACCTCGAGCAAGCAGCGCGATTGATGTATGGGCGGATGCGCGAGATCGAGAGCGAACTCCACACTGCTCGCAATGAAGCCAATTCACGTCCTGCCATGGTGCGTGAAGAAGTGACCTCTGATGACATCGCTGAAGTGATCTCTGCATGGACCAAGATTCCGGTTGGAAAACTTCTTCAAGCAGATAGCGAACGCCTGCTCAATCTCGATCAAGAGCTGGCGGAGCGAGTTGTCGGACAACCTCTCGCAGTAGCAGCGGTCTCCGACGCGATTCGCAGGTCTCGAGCCGGAATCTCCGATCCCCACCGCCCAACTGGAACATTCCTCTTCCTTGGTCCAACTGGTGTGGGAAAGACTGAGTTGGCAAAGGCGCTGGCGCAGATTCTCTTCGATGACGAACGTGCGATGGTTCGCATCGATATGAGCGAATACGGTGAGAAGTTCTCAGTCTCACGGCTCGTTGGTGCGCCACCAGGATATGTCGGATATGAAGAGGGGGGACAGCTGACCGAGGGGGTACGTCGACGCCCCTACTCCGTGATCCTGCTCGATGAGGTCGAGAAAGCGCATCCTGAAGTCTTCGATCTGCTCTTACAAGTCTTCGATGACGGAAGGTTGACTGATGGTCAAGGGCGAACAGTTGACTTCCGCAATTCAATCATCGTGATGACTTCGAACCTCGGTTCACAATTCATCAATGACCTTACCCTTGAGCGAGAAGCACGAGAGAGCGCTGTCATGGATGTGGTCCGTGCCAGCTTCAAACCCGAATTCCTCAATCGAATCGATGATGTCGTGCTCTTCAATCCATTGGGTCAAGGTGAGATCGCTTCCATCGTCGACCTTCTCTTCGAAGATCTAGCAAGACGGCTCATGGATAGGCGAATCACCTTGAAGCTAGATGCGAGTGCGAAATCTTGGCTTGCGCTCCATGGTTTTGACCCGGCATTCGGAGCACGGCCACTTCGCAGATTGATGCAGAAGGCGATCGGGGATCGAATTGCGAAGCTACTTCTTTCAGGAGAGATCGCAGATGGTGCCTCTCTCACGATTAGCGCAAAGAGCGATATCGCAGATGAGTTGGAGTTCTCAGCGTAGTCAATGAGAGAATGACGACCTCTAAGGAGGTGCGTTATTCCCATTGCATGGTCGACCATCTCGACAGATACGGGCTTGATTCTCGCTGAGATCGGTGGTGTCCTCCTCTTTCTCGGTATCGCATCCTTCTTCGCCGCTCGTTTGAAATTCTCTGCGGTACCGATCTTCCTCATTGCAGGTTTAGCGCTCGGCAATGGCGGCCTTATCCCGTTGAGCTTGAGCGATAGCTTCCTCGATCTTGGTGCCCAGTGGGGCGCGATCCTCCTCCTTCTTCTATTAGGACTGGAGTACACCGCGGGAGAGTTGATCGGCACCATGAAGGAGCGGAAATCCCTCGGGCTCTTCGATCTACTCGTCAATCTCCTTCCGGGAGCTTTGATGGCGCTCCTTCTTGGCTGGGGTTGGATTGGCGCGCTTGTTCTCGGTGGGATTACCTACGTCTCCTCTTCTGGAATCGCAACCCAATTCATCAAAGATGCAAAGTGGCAGAAGCTAGAGAGCACCAAGCGAGCGGTAGCGACCCTGGTCGTAGAAGATCTCTTCCTTGCTCCTTACCTTCCGGTACTCAGCGCAGTCACTGCCGGTGTTGCGCTGACAACTGGATTGATCTCCATCTCGGTGGCCCTTCTGATCACAGGTCTGGCCCTCGTCTTTAGTGCGCGAGGCGGTCACATTCCTCATGCCCCGGTCTTGATGGGGGATTCCGCGACACTTCTCTTGATGGTCTTTGGTGCAGCTTTGGCAGCATCAGGGCTTGCAACCTTGATCGGTTTCTCCGGAGCTGTTGCCGCGTTCTTGGTCGGATTACTCCTCACCGGTGATGTAGCGATCGTGGCGCGAGTTCGCCTTGCGCCGCTTCGCGATCTCTTCGCATCGATCTTCTTCTTGTTCTTCGGTCTTGGAACCGATCCACGCGAGATCACCGGAGTACTCGCAGCTGCACTCGGGCTCACCGCCATCGGAGTAGGGAGCAAGTTCCTCACCGCTTGGTGGAGCGTTCGAGATGTACAAGAGCCACGCAAAGTGGTGCGAGCAGCGACGCTCCTCATCGCTCGAGGGGAGTTCTCCATCGTGATCGCAGGATTGGCTGGCGCTCTGACCTTTGGCGAGGATCTTCAAGCGCTGACCATCACCTACGTGATCCTCACCGCTCTTGTGGCATCATGGCTACTTCGACGAGAGTCTCAGTTTGATAGAACACCACATCTCTGATCCATATGAATTTCATCATGTATCGAAGTGAGAAGATGAGTGAGAACTAGGGAGAATGAAGTGAAGGTAGAACGTGCCCGTTTTGCATCAGCGCCAAGTGGTTTGTACCCATATATAACGGCCATTTTCGTAGCGCTCTTGCTCATCTCGAATATCGGAGCTGTGAAATTGATTGAGATTGGACCGATCATCACCGATGGCGGCGCGATCCTCTTCCCGTTGGTCTATATCGTTGGTGACATTCTCTCGGAGGTCTACGGATTCAAGGCTGCTCGTCGTGCGATCATCACGGCATTTGCGATGTCGATCTTGGCGGCGACGACCTTCTATCTGGTCCAATTGGCACCACCAGCAAGTGATTGGGGAAATCAGGAAGCCTTTGAAGCAGTCCTAGGTTTCGTCCCTCGTATCGTCCTCGCTAGTGTCATCGCGTTCGTGATCGGTCAAATCCTCAACGCCTACGTTCTGGTCAAGATCAAGGAGCGAACCAGCGAAAAGAATCTCTGGTTGCGTTTGATTGGATCAACAGCTGTCGGTCAATTCGTCGATACTCTGATCTTCTGCACTATTGCGTTCTATGGCGTCATCACCGGTGGTGAGTTCCTCAACTACCTCATCGTCGGTTACCTCTACAAGAGTGCGGTGGAGTTCGCACTGCTGCCGATCACCTATCGGGTGATTGCACGGGTCAAACGAGCTGAGCCGAGTTACTTATAGTTCGCTAAGAACTCGTCCTTGAATTCGAAGTAGGTGCCAGCTTCGATCGACATTCGGATCTCATCGACGAGGTTCACGATGAAGTGAAGGTTGTGGATCGTGGCGAGGGTGGAGGCCACCATCTCCTTGGCTCTGAAGAGGTGGTTGATATAGGCACGTGAGTAGTTCGTGCAGGTGTAACAGCCACACGCCGGATCGATGGGGGAGAAGTCTTTGCGATAGGGACCATTCGAGACGTTGAAACGTCCAGTTCGTGAGTAGACCGCGCTGGTTCGCGCTTCTCGCGATGGTGCGACGCAATCAAAGGTATCTGCGCCATTCTCCACACCAGCAAAGATGTCAGTCGGTTCCCCGATACCGAGTAAGTGTCGAGGCTTGTTCCTTGGTAGCTCCTGATTGACCCAGGTGAGAATCGTTGAGAGTTGGGCCTTATCGAGCGCTCCGCCGATTCCGAAGCCATCGAAGTCAATCCCAGAGGAGCTCATCTCTGCGAGGTCGCGTGCGCCCTTGCGCCTCAGATCCTCATATTGGGCGCCTTGTATAACTCCAAAGAGGGCTTGGTAGGGGCGATGTGATCGTTCAGCTGTGAGCCTTGCATGTTCATCTAGACATCGAATCGCCCATTTACGAGTGCGCTCCAACGCTTTCTCTTGGTACTTGCGGGTGTTGTGAAGCGTGGTGCACTCATCGAAAGCAAAGATGATGTCCGCACCGATTCCATGTTGGACTTGCATCGACACCTCAGGCGTGAATCGATGCATCGAACCATCGAGATGTGATTTGAAGGTGACGCCATCATCATCAACGTGGGCCAGACGCTCCTTCTTATCGGCGATCACATCATCGGCCTGCCACATCTCGGCATCCATCGCGATCACCTTCTTGAAACCGACACCGAGCGATAGAACTTGGAAGCCACCGCTATCGGTGAAGGTCGGCTTCTGCCAATTCATGAACTTGCTTAAGCCACCTGCTGCATCGAGGGTCTCATGCCCCGGTTGGAGGTAGAGATGGTAAGCATTTGCGAGCACCGCCTGCGCTCCGAGGTTTTCGACTTCTCCGGGAAGGAGGGCCTTGACGGTTGCTTTGGTGCCGACCGGGATGAATGCGGGTGTCTGGATCACGCCGTGGGGAGTGTGAATCTCCCCGGTGCGACCAAGGAATTCCTGCTTCGGTGATTCAATCCGTGACTTCTCAATGAAAGAGAACGTAGAGCGATCGATCGCTGGATCTACCAAATCTTCACTCGTTCTCTCGGTTCCAAGTAGAGATCATCGCTCGTTGAGACACCAAACGCCTCATAGAACTCGTCGATATTGCGTACGATCTGATTGCACCTGAATTCGGCAGGAGAGTGTGGGTCGGTGGCTAAACGAACCTTCATAGTCTCTGGGCGAAGCTTTGCGCGCCAGATCTGGGCATAGCCGTAGAAGAAGCGTTGCAAGCCAGTCATCCCATCGATCACGGGCGCATCTTTGCCTCCGAGTGAGAGGAGATATGCCTTGTAGGCGATCGTCGCACCTCCGAGGTCTCCGATATTTTCACCAATCGTCAACGAGCCATTGACCTTACTCTCAGGGGTCTCCTCTGGAGCGAGAGCGTCATATTGCGAGATCAAAGATGAAGTGCGCTTTTCAAACTCTCTTCGGTCATCATCGCTCCACCAATTCACAAGACGCCCATCACCGTCATAGCGCGAGCCTTGATCGTCGAAGCCATGACCGATCTCGTGGCCGATGACCGCTCCAATTCCGCCGTAATTGACGGCATCATCTGCTTCTAAATCGAAAAATGGTGGTTGCAAGATCGCTGCTGGGAAGACGATCTCATTCATACCAGGGTTGTAATAGGCATTGACCGTCTGTGGCGTCATGTACCACTCGCCCTTATCGACTGGAGCACCGATCTTTGCGTACTCGTAGGCCGTTTCAAAGGCATGGATTTCCTTGAGGTTGGAGAAGAGATCATCGGATGTGATCGATAGAGCGGAATAGTCGCGCCACTTATCTGGATAGCCGATCTTCGGAGTGAACTTCTCAAGCTTCTCGAGCGCTTTCGTGCGAGTCTCTGGACTCATCCACTCCAACGTTGAGATGCTCTCTCGATATGCAGCGATGAGATTCGATACGAGATCTTGCATCCGTTCCTTGGCTCGTGGTGGGAAATATTGCGCCACGTAGAGCTCGCCAACCGCCTCGCCGAGTGCGCCTTCGACCAGTGCAACCGCTCGCTTCCAACGCTCCTTCAGCTGCGGTACTCCACCCAACGTTCTGCCATAGAAGTCGAAATTCTCGTCGACGAAGGGGGAGCTCAAATAGGGAGCGCTATTGCTCAATACCTTGAATGCGAGCCAGGAACTCCATTTGAAGGTGTCGAAATTCGAGAGCATCTCACTGATGCCTTGGAAGAAAGAGGGCTGTCGAATCACAGCAGGAGCGAGAACCTTCTCTGGTGTATTTGAAGCATTCGACCAGAGACGCCAGTCGAAATGCGGCGAGAGTTTGGCAATCTCCTCGTAATCCATCTTGTTGTAGGTTGCGACCGCATCTCGATTGCGAACCTTGTCCCAATGATGTGAAGCAATCTCAGTTTCAAGCTCCAAGATCGCCTTGGCTCGTCTATTGGCATCATCGACTTTTGCGAGAGTGAAGATTCTCTCGATGTGCTGCACCAGGGATTCCCGGATTTCGCGATGGGTCTCTTCGCGGTAGTAGGCCTCATCGGGAAGGCTCAGGCCCCCCTGATTGAGGAACGCAATGTTGATGGTCGGGTCTTCGTTGTCGGTTGTGATGTAACCACCAAAGAGAGAAGCGCGACCTCGACCCTCCAGTGTCCCTAAAGTCCGAGTAAAGGTGGTCGCATCTGAGACGTTGAGTGCTTCTTCGATATCACCTTGAATCGGCGCGATGCCAGCGGAGTTGATCCGCTCCTCATTCATGAAACTCGTATAGAGATCACGAATCTTCGCGGCGATACTTCCCTCTGGCCCATCTGCCTCTTCGATGATCTTGCGTACTCGCTCTTCAGAGAGATCGCGAAGTTCATAGAAGGAGCCATCAGCAGCACGATCTGAGGGGATCTCCGAGGAATCGAGCCAGAGACCATTGACGTGTCGATAGAGGTCATCCTGAGGTCGGATAGCTTCCTTGATGTTCTCAGAGATCAATCCACTACGGCTCATTCACTACCCCCATGATCGACAGGTGCTTGGAAAAGGCTCTATTGGGCTGGTTCTACCCGAGGCTTCGTGAGCCAGAGGAAGAGCGGAATCATCACGATAGCGGTAGCCGTGCTGATCAGCCAATTCAACTCCCCTGTCATGAAGACGGCGGCAGAGGGGAGCGCGGAATCTTGATAGGAAACGAGCACTCCGGCAAAGAAGTTATTTGCGAAGTGAGCACCGATTGCAAGTTCGAGAGTTCGATCTCGCAGCGTTGCAAGAGTGAGCATGCCGCCTACCGAAGCGAAGTAGAGGAAGGCGAGGATGTATTCGCCTTTGATCTCTGGGTTGAACATATGAGGCAATGCGAAGAGAGATGCATTGAGAATCGCCACGCTCCAGATCGGCCATCGCGGGTTGTTGTTCCATCGAAGGAGCCATCCTCGAAAGAGAAACTCTTCGGCTGTGGTTTGGATCGGAAGCAGCGTGAGTGCGACGAGGAGATAGGGCCAGAAGCTCTTCCATTCGAAGGTGTACCTGTATTGCTCCTCGTTGATGAGGAGATCGATCGCTGAGAGTGGGATGACGAGCGCGCTCATCGCCAGGAAGCCATGAACGATACGTTTGATGGAGATCTCTTCGCGGTCAGTGATCAATCGCTTGACGGGGAGGCGGAGCAAGAGCGGATAGAGCGGAGCAACGATCAGGAAGAGTGGCAGGAAGGAGATCAGGGTTATGAATCCTGCTTTCCATGGCGCAACACCTGGAAAAGTCTCAAGGTCTTCCACCGGCACCTCGAAGAAGCTCGCCGATCCAAGGATCAGTCCAAGTCCACCTACCTGCCAGATGAGAACGATGAGCGTGGTTCCAAGGAGCCATCGCCAGAGTCGAGGACGGGAGGTATTGCTAGCGGAAGTGTTTGCTTCATAGCCGGAACCAAACATGGGAGGAAGGGTATCGAACTAAGTGAGTCTGGTCTGCGTGTAGTTGAAATTTCAAGTAATCTTTGGCCATGGCGAAGAAAGAGCCTAAATGGCTCAATTCCAGGGAGATGAAGGCCTGGCGCTCCTACATCATCACATCGAGGCGCCTCCTCGATGCACTTGACCTCGATCTCGAAGGTCATGATCTCTCCATGGCGGATTACGAAGTGTTAGCACAATTGAGTGAAGCCCCGGGTCGAAGACTTCGAATGTCTGAGTTGGCAGAGATAGCGATGCTCTCCAAATCACGACTCTCACATCGAATCACAGTGATGGAAAAGGCCGGATGGGTGACGAGGCAAGCCTGCACCGAGGATAAGCGAGGTTCGTGGGCTGTTATGACAGATAAAGGTTTTAGAGCGATCGTTAAGGCGGCACCGGATCATGTTCGATCGGTGAGAGAGCGATTCCTCGACCGACTCAGCGTCAAGGATCAAGAAAGCATGGCAACCCTCTTCGATCGCATTGAAACCGGGCTACGGGAAGAGTTCAAGAATCAGGCATAAAAAAACCCGCCGAGAATCTCGGCGGGTTTTTTCTTAAAGCGCAGGCTTACTTCTTCTTAGCAGCCTTCTTACGACGCTTTGGAGCTGCCTTCTTTGCTGGTGCCTTCTTAGCAGCCTTCTTTGGCGCTGCCTTCTTAGCAGCAGCCTTCTTGCGGCGACGCTTTGGCGCTGCGGTCTTTGCAGCAGCCTTCTTGCGGCGACGCTTTGGCGCTGCGGTCTTTGCAGCAGCCTTCTTGCGACGCTTTGGAGCAGCAGCCTTTACGGCAGCCTTCTTACGACGCTTAGGCGCTGCAGCCTTAGCAACAGCCTTCTTACGACGCTTTGCAGCCACGTGGTTCTCCTATCAGAATGGTCCGATCCGTCACCGGACCTGTTCAGGGCAAAGCGTGGCAGTTCACGCGGATTTTTTCTAGCATATTTTGAGATTTACTCGATGGCGTGTCGCATCCAGGTTTTCGCCACTCGATATGTTCTAAGTGATGAAATCGCAGAAAACCCTTATTTATCAAGGTTTTTTGACCCATATGAAGAGACCGCTTTGTCATCAAAAAGGGGCGAAAAGTGGTGAAAAAAAAAATTAAAAAATTTTTCAAAATCGACCCAAAATCGGACCCAAAATCCCAATTTTCGGCCCCTCGAGAGCGATCAGTGGAATGTGTGTTCCTCACCCGGGAATCTTCCCGATGCAACATCATCACGCCATCTAGTTACTGCCGCGTTCATAACGCTTCGTAAATCAAGGTATTTCGGGGCAAATTTGGGTGGCTTCGCGTTGAGTCCGAGAAGATCACTCCAGACCAGAATCTGTCCATCACACTGGGCGCCGGCACCAATTCCGATGGTCGGAATAGTCAATTGAGAAGTGATCTGCGCGGCCAACTCTGCTGGAATCATCTCCAGGACGATGGCGAAGACTCCTTCGGACTGCAAAATCAGCGCATCGTCGATCACTTTTTGAGCAGTCTCACCCCTGCCTTGGACGCGATATCCACCGAGAGCGTTGACAGATTGCGGCGTGAGTCCGATATGTCCCATCACTGGAATCCCGGCAGTGACAAGGGCGCGCACCTGCGAGGCGACGCGTACCCCACCTTCCAATTTGATTCCATTGACGCCCGCCTCTTTCATGAAACGGATCGCATTCTCGAGGGCTTGATCATTGGATCTTTCATAGGAGCCGAATGGCATATCCGCTATCACCATCGAACGAGAGCTGCCTCGAACGACTGCTCGTGCGAGCGGGATCATCTCCTCCATGGTGACCGGGATGGTGTCGAGCGCACCCAAGAAGTTGTTGCCCGCTGAATCGCCAACGAGAAGGAGAGGGATTTCGGCCTCATCGAAGACCCTTGCAGTGAGTGCGTCATATGCAGTGAGTGCAGCGAATCTCTTGCCCTCGCGCTTCCACGTAGATAGGTCATGGATCGTGACGCGACGGTGGCTGGGGTAATTGCTCATCTGACTCCTTATCCTCGAAGCCAGGCTCTGGTCTCCGGGTGCAACTAGTTAAGAACTCTAGTGATCTCAGTCGAGATAGTACTCTTGAATCTATGCCTGATTCGAACTCTGCATCTCGAGTGGAAAGTACTGCGATGACGCAGATGCGGGTAGCTCTTGCTCAAATCAACCCTCGGTTGGGCGACATCAAGTACAACCTCGATCTGGTCATGGATAACGCGCGAAAGGCGGGAGCTCATCGTGCACATCTACTTCTCTTGCCAGAGATGGTGGTCACTGGATATCCAGTCGAAGACTTGAGCTTGCGTTCATCGTTGCAACAGGCTTCGAGCGCGGCCTTACAGGAACTCGCCTCCACCCTCGTGGGAGAAGGTCTGGGAGAGATGGCTATCGTGGTCGGCTACCTTGATCGGGGCACGAGCAACCTGGCACGTAATTGCGCCGCAGTCCTTCATCGTGGAGAGGTGAGGGCTCGATACACCAAGAGGCACCTTCCGAACTATGGCGTCTTTGATGAATATCGAAACTTCGAAGCCGGCAACAGCACTCTGATCTTTCGCCATTGCGGAGTTGATGTTGCGATTGCCATCTGCGAGGACATCTGGCAAGGCGGCGATGCCATGACTCAGTTGGCCGAAAGATCTCCGGGTCTGCTCGCAGTCATCAATGGCTCGCCCTATGAACGTCGTAAGGACGACCAAAGACTTGCCTTAGTACAACGTCGAGCGATTGAGATGGGCTCGCCCCTCTGCTACGTGAATATGACCGGCGGACAGGATGATCTGGTCTTTGATGGAGATTCCATCGTGGTCGATGCAGCAGGTCGAGTCATCGCTCGCGCTCCGCAATTTGAAGAAGGGCTGATGGTCGTTGACCTTGACCTTAGAGCCTTCTCTTCGACTCCTGATCTCGTCATCACGGATGGACCACTTCCTCCCTATGAAAAGTTGGTACCGGGAGTTGCGATCCATCTTTCGGATGAAGCAGAGGTCTGGTCTGCCCTCGTCATGGGGCTGAAAGATTATGTGGGCAAGAACGGTTTCACCTCGGTCTTACTCGGACTTTCCGGAGGAATCGATTCTGCTCTCGTCGCTGCGCTGGCCGCAGATGCCATTGGTGCAGAGAACGTCTATGGCGTATCGATGCCAAGTCGATACTCCTCACAACATTCGCTCGATGATGCAAAAGAACTCGCTATCAATCTCAGTCTCAACTATGAAGTAGTGCCCATCCAACCTATGGTTGATGCTTTTCTCGCTGCCACTGAACTCACTGGTCTCGCCGAAGAGAATGTGCAAGCTCGTGTTCGAGGGACGACTTTGATGGGTATCTCCAATCAGCGAGGCCACTTGGTCTTGGCTACCGGCAACAAATCAGAGTTGGCGGTTGGTTACTCCACTCTCTACGGCGATGCCGTTGGAGGATTCGCCCCGATCAAGGACATCTTCAAGAGCGATGTCTGGAAGTTGGCGAAGTGGCGGAATGCTTTTGCAGAAGAAGAGGGTCAGGTGCCACCGATTCCGGTCAGTTCGATCACGAAGGAGCCAAGTGCCGAGCTGCGGCCCGATCAGAAGGACAGTGACTCACTCCCTGAATATCCGATCTTGGATCAGATCCTGACTATATATATAGAGCAGAACGGCTCGATCGAGGCGATCACCGGCGCTGGCTTCGCCAAGGAGTTGGCGCAACGGGTCATCACCATGGTCGATCGCGCTGAATACAAACGAAGGCAATATCCGCCAGGTACGAAAGTCTCACATTTGGCCTTCGGTAAGGATCGTAGGTTGCCATTGACTTCACTCTGGCGTGAGCAAATCTAGAGCCGGCTTACTTGCAAGGAGTTCGCGAGTAGCGAAAATTCTTTTCCCCCGAGAGAATATCGCCATGTTTTCGTTGCCGAATTGGTATTTCACGCGACGTCGCATCATCGACTTCGGTCGCGTCGGCACCGATAGTTGCTGTTAATTCATTGACTCATTCGGCTGATCAGTAGCCGAGTTCTTGTTGCGCATCGATATCCAATCCGCAAGGAAGTCTTTAGAGAGAATTCAAGGAGAGAGAAATGAAGATTTACAACGACATCACAGAAATCTTTGGCAACACGCCACTCGTTCGGCTCAATCGAATGACCGAGGGTGCAGGTGCAACGGTGTTGGCGAAGTTGGAGTTCTACAACCCAACCAGCACTGTCAAGGATCGCATCGGCATCGCGATGGTCGATGCCGCAGAGAAGAGCGGACAACTCAAGCCCGGTGGAACGATCGTTGAGGCGACCTCAGGAAATACCGGAATCGCGCTCGCCATGGTTGGTGCCGCTCGCGGTTACAAGACCATCCTCACCATGCCGGATTCGATGTCGAAAGAACGTCGAGCACTACTGCGCGCCTTCGGAGCGGAGCTTGTCCTGACTCCAGCAGCAGAAGGCATGAAGGGTGCGATTGCCAAGGCGGAAGAGTTGGGCCGTGAAGGTGCAGTCTTGGTTCGCCAATTTGAAAACGAAGCGAATCCTGAGATCCACCGAAAGACCACCGCTGAAGAGATTTGGCGAGATACCGATGGGACAGTCGACGCAATCGTTGCCGGAATCGGCACCGGCGGAACGATCACCGGAATCGGCCAAGTCCTCAAGGAACGTAAACCCTCGATCAAGGTCTTCGCAGTCGAGCCTGCCGCATCGCCGATCCTCAATGGTGGAAAGCCAAGCGGCCATCCGATCCAAGGTATCGGTCCGAACTTTGTTCCACCGATCCTCGATACCAAGGTCTATGACGAAGTGATCGATGTCGAAGCAGATGATGCGGTGGCTTATGCACGTCGCGCTGCGGCCGAAGAGGGGATCCTCGCCGGTATCTCAGCGGGAGCAGCGCTCTGGGCCGCGACTGAAGTTGCCAAGCGCCCGGAGATGAATGGCAAGACGATCGTCGTGATCATTCCTTCCTTCGGTGAGCGTTATCTCTCCACGATCCTCTACAAGGACTTGATGGATCAATGATGAAGAGAATCCCGATCATCGGTCGGATCCTGGAAGATATCGACAATGCAATGGAGCGAGACCCTGCCGCTCGAAATCGCTTAGAGGTCTTCCTTGCATATCCCGGCTTGCACGCGATTTGGGGCCACCGAGTCTCGCATTGGCTCTGGAGCCACAAGCTCTATCTGATTGCGAGGATCTATTCGAATCACATTCGCCGTCAGACCGGAATCGAAATACACCCCGGTGCCAGAATCGGAAGACGCTTCTTCATCGACCATGGAATGGGAGTTGTGATCGGAGAGACTGCGATCGTTGGTGACGATGTGATGCTCTATCACGATGTGACACTTGGGGCGAGGTCGCAAGATCGCGGCAAACGTCATCCGACGATCGGCAATCGAGTGATCATCGGATCAGGAGCTCGAGTCCTTGGCGCAGTGACGGTGGGAGATGGTGCGAAGATCGGAGCGAACGCGCTAGTAACCAACGATGTTGCAGCGAGAACCGAGAAGGATTTCGTAGGGACTTTCGTCATCTAAATTCTTTTCTTTGTTATGGTGCGCATCATGAGTGGCGCGAAGGAATTGACGAGATCTGGATTCGGCAAAGTCACAACATCCTTCGCAATGATGGGGTTCACCAGCACCTGCTGGGGTGCGATCGTTCCTTGGTTGGCGAAAGAGATCGACATCCCGCTCTCAACCATGGGAGTGATCTATGGTCTCTACCTCTTCCACACCCTGATCGGCACGCTCACGGTTCAAGCGATGAGCAAGTCGCACGACCTCCATTGGTTCGTACGCAACGGCATCGTTCTCACATTGATCGGATTCATCGGAATCTTCCTAAGCCCCAATGAGATCGTGATGGCGCTCTTCGCCGCTCTGGGTGGATTTGGTTACGGCGGAACTGGAATTGCATTCCTGCTCTTGATCACCCGCTCGGCCAACGCCTCACATTTTCGAATGAATGTCGTATCAGCTGCGACAGGAGTCGGTGCCCTTGTTGGACCGTTGATGATCTCTCTATTCGGTGCCGATCGGATTCCATTCATCGTGACCTTCTCGGTCCTCGGAGCGTTAGCCACCTCCTGGCGTTTTCCCGATGCCCATTGGAGATTTGCCAAGCGCGAGAGTGGAACGAAGAGCAATCACAAGCCGATCCCATTGATCTTGGTGATCATCGGAGTCGTCTTCTACTCAGGACTTGAGAATTCGATCGGCGCTTGGATTCCAACGGTTGCGGTGAACACTGGTTTGACTCTGGAGCAAGGGACTCTCTTCAGTTCGGTCTTCTATCTTCTCTTCACTGCAGGCAGATTCCTCGGCGTTTGGCTCTCAACGAGAGTCTCTGCAGAATCGATCGTCTTGGTGATGATCACAGCCACCGCAGTTCCACTCACTCTTGCCTGGGGGAATGAATCATTTCCGTTAGTTGCCCTCATCATCTCAGGGCTCTTCCTTGGACCCATTTTTCCCAACACATCGAGCTGGGTCGCAAAGCGCACGCCAGATTTTCCAGGTGGAACAACACTCCTCATGCTCGCTGTCATGGGTGGAGGTTTCATCTTTCCGCCGGTACTTGGATACTCAATCGAAGGCGCATCACCGAATGACTTCGCAGCTTTGATCCTGCCGCTGCTCGCCATCTCGATCTTCTTCTTCCTCGTCGGAGGAAGGGTATGGAGAACTAAAGCTGCGAGTTAACGAACTCGTCCATTCCATTTCCAGCCTTCACGACGCGAAAGGCCAGCAAGTTCGATTCGTCCGGCGTACCAGAGCATTTGCTTACCCCAACTCTCCTTGGCGAATTCATCATTGGTCTCGACGGTATCGGCGAAGAGTCGCGTGATCGCGAATTCACTCGGCGCATCGAGTGGTGTGAATTCCATGCCAAAGCCCTTGGCAAGGTCATAGGTGTGAACGCTCACTTCCACAACGCCCATCGCAGCAAATCCAATCGGATCGGATTCACCATAGGCATGCCAAGCGCGATCCTCGGGCTCTGCAGTCGCGACGACGCGAGAGAGTACTCGCGCAGCGGTGGGGATCATCAGTAGATAGTCAGTTGGAGTTGCGCTCTCTTTTCGTTCGAAGAGCACCGGTTGATAGGTATCCAATTTCTTACCAACAACTTGATAGGAGTATTCAAGACAAGCGCGCATCGTGTGGATCGCTGTTTGGGTCTGTGTCCATGCCAAGTCGGGAGTCTGCGACTGCCAATCCATGGAAGTCGTGGAAGAGAGCACCTTCGCAAGTTCATCTGCTGCAGATACGACATGCGCACCAACGCTCTTCAGATCCTTGTTATTGACGGTCATGATTTCCTACTCTCCTCGAACTAGAACTTGAAACGAAATTGAAAAACTTCTTCCCAGATAATTCAGCATTCATCTGCTTGTATAGTAACGACATGCCGCATCTCTTCACACCCATGAAGATCCGCGACCTTCTCATTCCCAATCGAATCTGGCTCTCGCCGATGTGCATGTATTCTGCGGTGGATGGCATGCCCAATGATTGGCATTTCGCCCACCTCTCTCAGTACGCAATACGAAGAGTTGGATTCTTGATGACTGAGGCAAGTGGAATCTCTCCCGAAGCGCGCTCTACTTTGATGGATACCGGTATCTGGAACTCCGATCAAGCAAAAGCTTGGCGACGGATCACGGATTTCGTCCACTCCCAAGGATCAAAGATCGGAATTCAACTCTGGCATGCTGGGCAGAAGGGATCGACCACCGCTCCTTGGCAAGGCCAGCAGTATGTAGCTCCATCTGAAGGTGGTTGGGTGGCAAAGGCCCCCTCCGACATCGCCTTCGGAAAGCTTCCCAAGCCGGAGGCCCTTGAGATCGATGAGATCAAGAAGATCATCGTTGATTATCGCAACGCAGCCTCACATGCTCTCGATGCCGGTTTTGACGTGGTCGAAATTCACGGGGCCCATGGCTATCTCATCCACTCCTTCCTATCTCCGATCACGAATCAGCGAAGTGATGAGTACGGCGGTAGCTTCGAGAACCGAACTCGTTTTCTGCGCGAGGTCGTGGCATCGATTCGAAGCGTCTGGCCCGAGACACA
>JACCDW010251051.1_pt1 | contig 16117 bp, 14 predicted proteins | sample 7449781 | NCBI WGS metagenome assembly JACCDW01 (sample SAMN15323449, study PRJNA562643) | freshwater metagenome | isolation source: river surface water | place: USA:Blue River Watershed | collected 2017-08-18
TGGCAACACAGCCCGGACATCAGCAAGCAGGCCTCCGCCATCCAGACGGGAAGGGCGGCCACGAACCCCGTCTGGACCCCCCATGCAAGCATGCCCGCCGCCACCTGACGCAAGAGATCCAGGCACAGCGCTGCCAGGTGCCAGGCCTGCGGCGCTATCACGCCCAACAGGGCCAAAGGCGTGACGCACAAGGTGACCCAGGGGATGGCCAGCAAATTGGCCAGCCCGCCGACGAGCGACACCTCGCGAAACAACAGCAGGGTCAAGGGCGCCAGGCCCAGGGTGATGCGCCACTGCTCCCGCCACAGGCTCGCGCAGGCCTGCACAACCCGCAAGGCCCAGCGCAGCCATCGGTTGCCCCTGTGCGTGGATCCTCGCTCATCCTCGTTCAAGACGGGGCGACGGTCCTCCCACAACATCAACAAGCCCACCGCCACAAAGCTCAACCAGAACCCGGCTTGCAACCAGGCCCAGGGGTCCCAGGCCAGCACCACCGCACAGGCCACAAGCCAAAGGGTCCACCAGGGCCAGCGCAGCCCTCGGGACCGCAGCAGCAGCGACACTGCCAGCATCAGCACGGTGCGCTGTGCCGGCAAGCCCCAGCCACTGAACAGCGCGTACAAAGCGGCCACCAGCAGCCCGCCCCAGCGACCCGCCACGGTGGCCGGCCACAGCAGACTCCAGGGTCGACGCCGCCACCCCGCGTGTCGCCACCCGAGGGTGATGAGAGCACCCATGGCCGCGGCCAGCATGGTGATGTGCAAGCCCGAAATACTCATCAGGTGGGCCACCCCGGTGCGCCGAAACATGTCCCAATCTTGTGGGTCTAACGCGGCCTGGTCGCCTAGCAGCAAGGCCGATATGATGCCGCTCAAACGAGGATCGAGCCCCTGTTGCCACACCCGATCACGACACGCCTGTCGCCAGCGCTCCAGCGGGTAGCCGACGCCCATCGCCAGCCGCTGTGCCTGCGAGCCTGCCGCTGCCGTGGGCCTCACCTGCCCCAGCGCCATCACCCCGTGGGACCACAGCCAGACCTCGTGATCCGGTCCATGCGGGTTGAGTGCCCCATGCGGGGCTTTCAGCCGCACCGGCAGCCGCCAGCGGTCACCGGCACGAACCGGTGGGAGCACTGCGGTGTTGCCCGCGTCCGACGACACCGACCAGCCCAACACCAGCAGGGGGGGCACCTGCACCGCGACAGCGGACGCATCGGCGCGATGGGCGCGCTCCACCGCCAACACAAAACGAACCCCTTCGGCGTGCAACTCGGGCAGACGGGCCACCACCCCCTCGAGCATCAGTTCAACCCCTTCCAGGGCCGGAGCCAGGCGCTGGCTGTCTTGGAGCGCGGCCCGCCAGCCAGCCACGGCCATCGCCAGCGATGCGGCCAGGACCATCCAGCCCAGCTGTCGCGCAAGGGCATGAACCGTGTGTGGACACGCGCTCCACCAGGCCAAGGACAGCACACGCGGCCATGCCCACACGACCAGCCCTGTACCGCCCCCCCAGGCGGCATACACCGCGGGCGCCTGCAGCGTCACCCACTCCAGATGCCAGGCTGTCCCCAGGATCCAGCCTGCGCCAAGCGCGGTCAGCGGCCATGCAGATTCACGACGTTCCACCACAGTCCCCCAAGATCCTCCCCGGCCTTAGGGCCAACGGGTGGATCCATTCACCGAGGTGGGGACTCTAGACGCTGGCGCGTCAGGTGTTGGAATCGCAGAGTTCTTTTTTGAGCAGTGCCAGGTACGAGCCCGGTCGAATCGGGGCCTCGCGACTGCGCCATTCCTGCACGTCCTCGGCGTTCACTTCTCGCCCCTTGCCCTGGGGCTTCTCAAAATAGCTGACGGACAGGCGCACAAACATGTCGGTCTTGCAGTGCACACGCCAGCGTGTCATGGTGGACTGGTAATTTTCACCGGTGGGCCCTTTGACCGCCTTGGGGAGGTCGGTCAGGGTCCAGACATAGCGGGACACGTGAACACGCCGCACCGAGTCCTTGTCCCATGAGTGCACGATGTCATCGTCCTTCTCGATTTCAGCCCATTGCGCGTGCGCCACCGGTGACCCGAACAGGCACAGGCATAACACCAGACGACCCAGCGACAGGCGTGGACCGGCATCACGTGAAAAACAGGCAAGAGAGAATTTTTTCATGACTCCCTGAGTATCGACACGACCCGCCGTTTTCTTGAGTCCTCATGCGTTTCTACGCGCCGTAGAATTCGTCACATCTGTGCCTTGTGCTGGTGACATTGCCGCCGCATCGGGCCCCATCGACCACCTTCCCTTCCACACCCGACCACGCCATGAGCATCGAACAACGCCTGCAAGCCCTCAACATCACGCTGCCACCCGTGGCCAAACCCGCTGCCGCCTATGTGCCTTTTGTACAAACCGGCTCGCTCGTCTTTATCAGCGGGCACATCGCCCGTCGCGAGGGCAAGCCCTGGGTGGGCCAACTTGGGCGCACCATGACGACCACCGAAGGCCAGCAAGCCGCACGCGCCATTGCCATCGACCTGATGGGTACGCTCATTGCCGCCTGCCAGGCCCAAGGGGGAAGTCTCGAGCACGTCAAGCGCATCGTCAAGGTGGTGAGTCTGGTGAATTCAGCCCCGGATTTCACCGAGCACCACCTGGTGACGAACGGCTGCAGCGAACTGCTGGGCGAGATCTTTGGCGAGCGCGGCGCGCATGCACGCAGCGCGTTCGGCGTGGCGCAGCTGCCCATGGGGGCCTGTGTGGAGATTGAGCTGGTGGCCGAGCTCGGTTGAGCCGGCGCCCAGCGCTCACTCCACCCGCACGATATCGTTGGGCTTGAAGCCCAGATCGGCCGCCTTGCCCTTGCGCCCTCGGGCAGCGCGGGCGTTGTTGAGGCTGCGGATCTCCAGCGTCTCCTCGCGCTCCTTGCCACCACGGCCCACGCCACGGATGCGAACGCTGCGGGTGTAGGCCGCGGCGCCGGCCAGTTGGTCCTTGTCTTCCAGGTCGAGCAGCATCAGGCCTCGGCCACCTTTTTCCATGGCCTTGAGTTCATCCAGGGCAAAGGTCAGGATGCGACCCGCCTGCGAGGCGCAGGCCACATGCGTGGCCGTGGGCAAGGCAGCCCCTGCCCCCAGCGACACCAGGGAAGGTCGGCACACGGTTTCGCCCGCCCCCAGCGACAAAAAGGCTTTGCCGCTGCGGTTGCGCGAGACCAGATGCTCGAGTTGCGCCAGGAACCCATAGCCCCCACTGCCAGACAACAACAGCGTGGCGCTGGTGGGCCCAGCCATGTAATGCATGGGTTGGGTGCCTGACTCCAGGTCAATCAGGGTGGTGACCGGCTGTCCATCGCCCCGGGCACCCGGCAAGGAGGACACCCCGGTGGAGTACACACGGCCGTTGCTGCCAAGAACAATCAAGACATCCACGGTGCGGCATTCAAAGGTGCCGTACAAGGTATCGCCAGCCTTGAAGCCAAAACTCGCGGCATCGTGACCGTGGCCACTGCGTGCGCGCACCCAGCCTTTTTGCGACACCACCACGGTGACCGGCTCGTCCACAATGCGCACCTCGGCCACGGCGCGGCGCTCCTCCTGAATCAGGGTGCGACGTGCATCGGCAAACAGCTTGGCATCGGCTTCAATCTCCTTGACCATGAGGCGACGCAAGGCGCTGGGGCTGCCCAGGATCTCTTCCAGTTTGGACTGCTCTTCACGCAGTTGCGAGAGCTCCTGCTCGATCTTGATGGCTTCCAGCCGCGCCAGCTGGCGCAGCCGGATTTCCAGAATGTCCTCGGCCTGCCGCTCGGTGAGCTTGAAGCGCGCCATCAGGTCCTGCCTGGGCTCATCGCTTTGGCGGATCAGGGCAATCACCTCGTCGATGTTGAGCAGGACCAGCTGCCGCCCCTCCAAGATGTGGATGCGATCCAGCACCTTGTCCAGGCGGTGCTGCGAGCGACGCTGCACCGTGGTCTGTCGAAAGCTGATCCACTCCTCGAACAGGTCGCGCAACGACTTTTGCACCGGTTTGCCATCCAGCCCCACGGCGGTGAGGTTGATGGGCGCAGAGGATTCCAGGCTGGTGTGGGCCAGCAAGGTCTGGATCAGCTCGGCTTGCTCAATGGTGCGGGTCTTGGGCTCGAACACCAGGCGCACCGGTGCGTCCTTGGACGACTCGTCACGCACCACGTCGAGCACACCGAGCACCGTGGCCTTGAGCTGGGTCTGGTCCTGGGTCAGGCTTTTCTTGCCGGCCTTGACCTTGGGGTTGGTGAGCTCCTCGATCTCTTCGAGCACTTTTTGCGAGCTCACCCCCGGGGGCAATTCATGCACCACGAGTTGCCACTGACCGCGGGCCAGGTCCTCGATGGTCCAGCGGGCGCGCACCTTGAGTGAGCCGCGGCCACTGCGGTAGGCCTCGGCGATGTCGGTGGTCGAGCTGATGATGTGCCCACCGCCCGGGTAATCCGGGCCGGGAATCAGGGCAAAGAGGTCCTGGTCGCTGAGCTTGGGGTTCTTGATGAGGGCCACGCAGGCATCAGCCACCTCGCGCAGGTTGTGGCTGGGAATTTCGGTGGCCAGGCCCACGGCAATGCCACTCGCGCCGTTGAGCAAGGCAAACGGCAGTCGCGCCGGCAACTGGCGCGGCTCCTCGGTGGAGCCGTCGTAGTTGGGCTGAAAATCGACCGTGCCTTCGTCGATCTCATCGAGCAGCAGACTGGTGATGCGGGCCAGGCGCGCTTCGGTGTACCGCATGGCAGCAGCACCGTCACCATCGCGGCTGCCGAAGTTGCCCTGACCGTCGATCAGCGGGTAGCGTTGGGCAAAGTTTTGCGCCATGCGCACCAGGGCATCGTAGGCGGCCTGGTCACCGTGCGGGTGAAATCGACCCAGCACATCGCCCACCACCCGCGCGCTCTTGACCGGCTTGGCCGCCACCGTGGCATTGGTCCCGCCATAGCCCAGGCCCATGCGCGCCATGGAGTACAGGATGCGCCGCTGCACCGGCTTTTGGCCATCACACACATCGGGCAGCGCACGCCCTTTGACAACGCTCAGCGCGTATTCGAGATACGCCTGGCGGGCATAGGCCCCCAGGCCCGGGTTGTCGCCCGATTCGGACGCCAGTTCCAGCACATTCTGATCAGACATGGTCACACATCAATTTCAATGGAGTCTCCGTGCAGCTCCATGAGCTCACGGCGCGCGGCCGCCTCGCCCTTGCCCATCAGCTGGGTCATCAGGGCCTCGGTACCGGCAAAGTCGAGATCGCCCAGCTGCACCGGCAGCAAGCGACGTGTGTCAGGGTTGAGCGTGGTTTCCCACAACTGCTCGGGGCTCATCTCGCCCAGGCCCTTGAAGCGGCTGATGCTCCAGGCGCCCTCGCGCACGCCATCCTTGCGCAGCTTGTCGAGGATGGCCGTGAGCTCGCCCTCGTCCAGCGCATACATCTTGGTCGCGGGCTTCTTGCCTCGCGCCGGGGCATCGACCCGAAACAGCGGAGGGCGCGCCACATACACATGACCGGCCTCGATGAGCTTGGGAAAATGGCGGAAAAACAGGGTGAGCAAGAGCACCTGGATGTGCGAGCCGTCGACGTCCGCATCGCTCAGGATGCAGACCTTGCCATAGCGCAGGCCGCTCAAGTCAGGCGCGTCCGCCGCGCCATGCGGGTCGACGCCGATGGCGACCGAAATGTCGTGAATCTCGTTGTTGGCGAACAGGCGGTCACGCTCCACCTCCCAGGTGTTGAGCACCTTGCCGCGCAGCGGCAGAATGGCTTGCGACCCCTTGTGGCGGCCCATCTTGGCACTCCCCCCCGCGCTGTCGCCCTCCACCAGAAACACCTCGTTGTGGGCGGTGTCGCGGCTTTCGCAATCGGTGAGCTTGCCCGGCAGCACGGCCACGCCCGAGCCTTTGCGTTTCTCCACCTTCTGACCGGCTCGCTGACGTGTCTGGGCGGTGCGGATGGCCAGTTCGGCGAGTTTCTTGCCGTAGTCCACATGCTGGTTCAGCCACAACTCCAGCGCCGGGCGCACATAGCTCGAGACCAGACGCACCGCGTCGCGCGAGTTGAGTCGCTCCTTGATTTGCCCCTGGAACTGCGGGTCGAGCACCTTGGCGCTGAGCACGTAGCTGGCCCGGGCAAACACGTCTTCGGGCAGCAGCTTGACCCCTTTGGGCAAGAGAGCGTGCAACTCGATGAAACTCTTGACGGCCTGAAACAGGCCATCGCGCAGGCCACTCTCGTGGGTACCGCCGGCACTGGTAGGAATGAGGTTGACGTAGCTTTCGCGAACCGGCTGGCCATCCTCGGTGAAAGCCACACACCAGGCCGCGCCCTCACCCTCTGCAAAACTTTCGTGACCACTGTCCGCGTAGCCCTCGCCCTCGAAGAGCGGGATGACCGGGTCGCCCGTCAGGGTTTGCTGCAGGTAGTCCCGCAGTCCCGCCTTGAATTGCCAGGTCTGGGTGTCACGGGTCTTTTCTTGGAACAGGGTGACGCTCACCCCCGGCATCAGCACCGCCTTGCTGCGCAGCAAGTGCGTCAACTCGCTCATGGGCAAAGCCGCGGATTCGAAATAACGGGCATCCGGCCACACCCGCACCGTGGTGCCCTGGCGGCGGTCGTCAGCGCCAACCGCTCGGACCTGCAATGTCTCAGTGACGTCGCCGCCCTCAAACACCAGCCGGGCCACCTGCCCTTCGCGGTGGGAGACCACCTCCATGCGGCGCGACAAGGCGTTGGTGACGCTCACCCCCACGCCGTGCAAACCACCGGAGAAGCTGTAGGCCCCACCCTGCCCTTTGTCGAATTTGCCACCGGCGTGCAATCGGGTGAACACCAGTTCGATGACCGGTGCCTTTTCCTCGGGGTGCATCCCAAACGGAATGCCTCGGCCGTCGTCCTCCACGCTGACCGAGCCGTCGGCGTGCAGGCTGACGCGGATTTTCTTGCCGTGACCGGCCAGGGCCTCGTCCGCCGCGTTGTCCAGCACTTCCTGGATGATGTGCAGCGGGTTGTCCGTCCGGGTGTACATGCCCGGGCGCTGCTTGACCGGCTCCAGGCCCTTGAGGACCCGGATGGATCCTTCGGAATACGCAGGGGGTTGCTTGGTTGCCATGGGGGGCGATTGTAGTCAGCTTTGCGTCGCATACTGGATGAAACCACAGTTTCGCGGGGGTGGCGGGGGGTTTCTGATGGGCATCGCACCTCCAGGACACCCAGATGGCCGACACCTGGGACAATCGGGGCTGTTCGCATTTCAAAGACCGTTATGTCCGTGTCACCCCTGGGCGCTACGCCCATCCCCCTGTTTCGCTTGCTGCTGTGCAGCGCCCTGATCGTCACCATTTCGATGGGGGTCCGTCACGGCTTTGGTCTGTGGCTGCAACCCATCACCCAGGCCCAGGACTGGAGCCGGGAAACCTTTGCCATGGCCATGGCCATCCAGAACCTGACCTGGGGCCTGGTCGGCATCTTCTCGGGCATGCTGGCCGATCGGTTCGGGGCCTTTCGGGTGCTGATCGGCTGCGCCCTTCTGTATGCCCTCGGGCTGGTCGGCATGGCCTTCGCAGACACCCCGCTCAGCTTTGCCCTGACCTGCGGCGTGCTGATCGGCATGGCGCAGGCAGGCACCACCTACCCAGTGGTGTATGGCGTGATCGGCCGCAACGTGGGCGTCGAGCGCCGCTCCTGGGCCATGGGGGTGGCCGCGGCGGCCGGCTCGTTTGGCCAGTTCCTGATGGTGCCCGTGGAGGGCTGGCTGATTCTGGGACAAGGTTGGCAGCAAGCGCTGGTGCTGCTGGGCATGAGTTGTCTGCTGATTCTTCCCCTGGCCCTGGGCTTGCGCGAGCCGCAGATGGGGCACGCCAGCGGTATGATGCGACAGCAAACCATTGCCCAAGCCGTGCGTGAAGCCTTTGCCTACCGCAGCTTTCAGTGGCTCATGGCCGGGTATTTTGTCTGCGGCTTTCAGGTGGTGTTCATCGGTGTGCACATGCCCAGCTACCTGAAAGACCAGGGCCTGTCACCCCAGGTGGCCAGTTATGCGCTGGCCTTGATCGGACTGTTCAACGTGGTGGGAACGTATGCCGCCGGCGCCCTGGGGCAGCGCATGTCCAAACCCCGCATTCTGTCGGCCATCTACTTCCTGCGGGCCGTGTGCATCACGGTGTTTCTCCTGGTCCCCTTGAGCCCGGCCAGCGTGTATGTCTTCTCGGCGGTCATGGGCCTCTTGTGGCTCTCCACCGTCCCGCCCACCAGCGCCGTGATCGCCCAGATATTTGGCGTGGCACACCTCTCGATGCTGGCCGGCTTTGCCTTTTTCAGTCACCAGGTTGGCAGTTTCATGGGGGTGTGGCTCGGGGGCCTGCTCTATGACCGCACGGGAAGTTATGACCTGGTCTGGTGGTGTTGCATTGCGCTGGGTGTGTTCGCAGGGCTGGCCAACCTGCCGGTGCGTGAAGCACCGATCCAGCGCCAACCAGCGGCCGCATGAGCCCATGCGCTTGACCCACCGTGCACTGGTCTGGGCCGCCGCCCTGGCGGCGTTGGTGGGCGTGTTTGCCCTGTACCTGCAACCGGCCTTTCTGTTCACCCTGGCCCAGCAGGTCTGGAGTTGCTTCTGATGGCGCACGACAGCATGACCCCCAGCGATTGGGTGCGCCGCTGGACGCCCCTGATTCCCCGTGAGGGCCAGGTGCTGGACCTGGCCTGTGGACAGGGCCGTCACCTGCGTTGGTTGTCCTCGTGCGGTTTGTCGGTCCTGGGCGTCGACCGGGATGCAAGCTCGTTGGCCTCGGCTGCCGCTTGGGGCAGCACCCTGCAGGCCGATCTGGAGCAAGGGCCCTGGCCGCTCACCGGTCGCAGCTTTGCCGGTGTGGTGGTCACGCATTACCTGTGGCGTCCGACCTGGCCCATGCTCCTGGACTGCCTGGCCCCTGGTGGGGTGCTGATCTACGAAACCTTTTCTCGACAGCACGCCCAGATTGGCAAGCCTTCCCGCGATGATTTTTTGCTGCAGCCGGGCGAGTTGCTGGAGCGCTGCAGCAGCCTGCGCGTGGTGGCCTACGAAGACGGGTTTTTGCAGCACCCGGACCGCTTTGTTCAACGCATCGTGGCGGTACGGGAAATTTCCCCACGGCCGTCAACGACGCGCTACCCGCTCTCGTTAGAATGAGCATTTCGCCTTCATCCTGCAGCACATGACACCCATCACTGGCAGCATCGTGGCCCTGGCCACCCCCATGCAACCCGACGGCAGCGTGGACTACCCTCGCCTGCGCAAGCTGATCGACTGGCACATCCAGGAAGGCACCGACTGCATTTGCGTGGTGGGCACCACCGGCGAATCCCCCACGGTGAATGTAGAAGAGCATTGCGAGATCATCCGGGTCAGCGTTGAGCAGGCCAAAGGTCGCGTGCCCATCATGGCGGGTTGCGGGGCCAACTCCACCTCGGAGGCCATTGAACTGGCCCGTTTTGCCAAAGGTGTGGGCGCACAGTGTCAATTGCAGGTGGTGCCCTACTACAACCGTCCCACCCAGGAAGGGCTGTATCAGCACTTCAAGACCATCGCCGAGGCGGTGGACCTCCCCGTGGTGCTCTACAACGTGCCTGGTCGGACCGTGGCGGACATGCAGCACGACACGGTGCTGCGGCTGGCGCAAGTGCCCGGCATCATCGGCATCAAGGAAGCCACCGGCAACATCGAACGCGCGCAGTGGCTGATCCGCGATGTCCCGGCTCATTTCTCTGTGTACTCGGGGGATGACCCCACGGCCGTGGCGCTGATGCTGTGCGGCGGCAAAGGCAATGTCAGCGTGACCGCCAACATCGCGCCGCGCCTGATGCACGAATTGTGCGTGGCTGCTCTGTCGGGCAACATCCAGCGCGCCATGCAAATCCAGTTTCAGCTCATGCCGGTGCACAAGCATCTCTTCGTGGAAGCCAACCCGATCCCGCTCAAATGGGCCATGGCCCGCATGGGGCTGTGCGGCCCGGACATGCGTCTGCCCCTCACCCCGCTGTCAGCCCAACACCAGCCCACGGTTGAAGCAGCGCTCAAAGCCAGCCAGTTGATCTGATGCAAGGACCTCTTGTGACCGTTTTTTTTGCTCGTCTGCCGCGTGCCCTGACGACCGGTGCCCTGGTTCTCCTCATGGCAGCCCTCACCGCCTGCTCATCGGTGGGTCTTGGCAACGAAAAGGTCAATTACAAAACCGAAGCCAATGTCAAACCGGTGGCCCTGGACGTGCCTCCCGACCTCAGCCAACTGTCGCGCGATTCACGCTACGCCATGCCCGGTGGCACGGTGAGTGCGGCCACCCTGAATCAGCAAAGCCGCGCGGCCACCGGCCTCACCGCGCCGGCCAAAATAGCCGACGTGCGGGTTGAGCGCAGCGGCACCCAGCGCTGGTTGGTGGTACAACGCCCGGCAGACAAAGTATGGCCACTGGTGCGAGAGTTCTGGATGGAAAACGGCTTCACGTACACCATCGAGCAAGCCAACATTGGTCTCCTGGAAACCGAATGGGCTGAAAACCGCGCCAAGTTGCCCCAGGATTTCGTTCGCCGCACGCTGGGCAAACTCATGGACGGTCTGTACTCCACGGGTGAGCGTGACAAATACCGCACCCGGGTTGAATCCCTCACGGCAGACAGCACCGAAATCAGCATCTCTCACCGAGGCATGGTCGAGGAATTCAGAGACTCGAGCAAAACCTCCACCGCTTGGCAACCGCGTCCCAGCGACCCGAGCCTGGAGGCCGAATTTCTGCGCCGTTTGATGATCAAGTTGGGCAGCAGCGCCGAGCAGGCTACCCAACTGGTCGATGCACCGCAAGCCCCGCCCGCCACGCTGGTATCGGTCAACGACAAGCAGCAAGCCATCCTGTATGTGGAGCCGTTTGACGTTGCCTGGCGGCGACTGGGCGTTGCACTGGACCGCACCGGCTTCACCGTGGAAGACCGCGATCGCAACCAGGGGTTGTATTTCGTGCGCTATGTTGAAAAGCCGGACCCGGACAAGCAGGGTTTCATGAACCGACTGTTCAGCCGCACCGCTGAATCGGGCGGACCGGTGCGATACCGCATTCTGCTGACCCGTGAGGGCACGGGCAGCCGCATCGGCGTGCTCAACGGCAATGGTGACGTGGACACCAGCCCGGCCTCCCAGCGCATCCTGAAACTGCTGATCGACGAGCTGAAGTGATCGGGTCCGCCCGATGACCTTGCGCATCCGCAACCTGGCCAGCGGCAGCGCAGGCAACGCCACCCTGGTGGAGGCGCGGGGCTCGCTACACACCACGCGGTTGCTGATCGATTGCGGCGTACGCCCGGCTGAGCTTGAGCGGCGACTGCAACGCTGCGATCTGACGACAGCCGATCTGGATGCTGTGTTCATCACCCACGAACACAGCGACCACGTGGGCCACGCCCGCACCGTGGTGGAACGCTATCCCGTTCCCCTGTGGATGAGCGAAGGCACGCGTCGCGCCTGCGACGTGCACACCTGGACCTTGCAACCCGCGCAACTTCAGTTGGCACGCGATGGCGAACCGGTTGTCATTCGGGACCTGTGCCTGCATCCCTTCACCGTGCCGCATGATGCACGCGAGCCCTTGCAACTGCGGTGCACCGATGGCGACCGGGTGCTGGGCGTGGTGACGGATCTGGGACATGTCAGCCGCCACGTCGTGGAATCACTGCAGGCCTGTCATGCCCTGTTTCTGGAAGCCAACCACGAACCGGACTGGGTCACGCGCTCCAGCTACCCCGAATTCTTGAAGCGTCGCATCCTGGGTGATCAGGGTCACCTCTCCAACGCGCAAGCAGCGGAGTTGTTGGCCCAGGTGCTGCATGACAACTTGCGCACCGTCATTGCTGCACACTTGAGTGAGCGCAACAACGCGCCCGAACATGCGCAAGCCGCCTTGAGCCGCGTGCTGGGATGCCCCCCTCATGAGGTACCGGTTGCCCATCAGACCGACGGGTCTGACTGGTTCGAGGTCTGATCCTGCGCTGGCCATGAAAAAAGCCACCCGAAGGTGGCTTTCATCGCAAGCTGCGCCAAATTACTTGGCAGCGGCAGGAGCGGCAGCGGGTGCAGCGGCAGGTGCAGCAGAGGCGTCTGCAGCAGGTGCAGCGGGAGCAGCAGAGGCGTCAGCAGCCGGCGCCGGGGCAGCAGCAGGAGCGGGTGCGGGGGCAGGAGCCGGGGCTTCTTTTTTGCCGCAAGCAACCAGGGCAGCAGCCAGGAGAGTAGCCAGCAGGAGCGATTTTTTCATGTTGATTTCCTTGTGAATTGAACGATTTCAGGAGGTTGTCACAACAGGACGCTGTGACCGAGCTGAGGAATTCTCGAACATCTTCAACCCAGCCCGCAATTATAGGGTTATTACCTGGTTCGGTTGATGGCGATTGTCAGCGCCGTGTCATCCCTTGGGTGCAACGAACGGATGCAGCCAGCCTGCCCCCAACCAGTCCGACAGCAAATCCTGGACCGCCGCCGACGTCTGACCCAGCTCAGAGGCAGACAGTTCACGCACGTCCGCCAGGCGGCGCATCCAGCGGGCATCGTCTCCAGCGGCCCGCCAGCTTTCGCCATTGAGGTAGATGTGTGTTCGGTCGTACAGCATCTGGCTGCGCCGGTCGAGCTTCACCCCCTGGTGTCGGCCCAGACGCGGAACGCGGGCCGGTGCATCGAACCAGACCTGGGGCTTGGGCTCGGTGAGGTACTCGCCCAAGCACTGGTCCAGCAACCGGGGCTGGCGCAGCAGGGCCTCGACAGCCGCGTGTGCAAAGGTTTGCAGGTTGGCAGGCATCTTCGCGGGTTGGGCCGTGGGCCTCTGACCAGCGTCCTGGTACAGGGTGGGGCTGAGTTCATCCGCCGCACGGTCGGCCAGTCGGGCCAGCAACTCCTGCGCGAGTTCGTCCTGGCGCGGCGCGCGAAATCCGATAGACCAGGTCATGCACTCTCCGATGGCGATGCCGTCGTGGGCGTAGCGCGGGGGCAGATAGAGCAAATCGCCCGGCTCCAGCACCCACTCGGCTTCGGGCGTGAAGTGCGACAGGATTTTCAACGGCAGGTCTTCGCGCAAACGCAGATCGCGTTGCGGCCCGATGCGCCAGCGCCGCTGCCCCTGCGCCTGCAGCAAAAACACGTCGTAGCTGTCGAAATGCGGCCCCACGCCTCCGCCATCGGTGGCGTAGCTGATCATCACGTCATCCAGCCGCGCCGCCGGAATGAAGTTGAGCGCCTGCTTGAGGTCCGCCACGCTCTCGTGTTGGGTATCGACGCCCTGCACCAGCAAGCTCCAGCCGGGCTGACGCACCGAGGGCAGTGAACGCCTGCCAAAGGGGCCGCGGCGCAAGCTCCAGGACTCCCCATCCGGGTGCTCGGACATCACACAACGGGATTCCATGTCCTCGCGAGCAGCCAAGGCGAAGAGTTCGTCGCGGCTCACCGAGGGCACAAAGCCGGGGATGGCCTGCCGCACCAGCAAGGGCTTGCGCTGCCAGTACTCGGCCATGAACTGCCGGGGAGACAGTCCCCCCAGCAAATGGACCGGGGCCTGGTCAACAGGCGGGCTGGCAGTCTTGCCCGCCGTCTTGCCAGCGCGGGCTGGGACGGCAGATCGGGCGCGTTGAATCATGTGGTTTCTCCAAACTGAGACAATTCTCCCCCATGAACATCACTTCTCATTGCGTGGTCGGTCTGACCTGGACCCTCAAAGACAGCCTGGGCGACAGCCTGGACATCCTGGATGAACCGGTGGAATTCATGGTCGGCGGCCAGGACCTGCTGGCTGTGATCGAACAGGCGCTGCAAGGGCACGCCCCTGGCGCACGGGTCGATTTGAACATTGAACCCGAAGACGGCTTTGGCGACTACGACGAGCAACTGGTGTTCCTGGAAAGCCGTGAGCGGTTTCCCCGAGAACTGGAAGAAGGCATGACGTTCGAAGGCAATGCCATGCCTGCCGGTTGCTCGCCCGACATTCCGATGCAGGGCTTGTACACCGTCACCGAGATCTACCCCGAGCATGTGGTGCTGGACGGCAATCACCCGCTGGCAGGCATTGGGTTGCGACTCTCACTGAGGGTGGAATCGGTGCGCGAGGCGTCTGAGGAAGAAACCGCCCGGGGCTCGACCGGGTCGGGTTTTTTCCAGATTCAGACCGATTGAAGGGGCAACAGCATCACGCCTTGCCGGTGGACCCGTAGCCGCCCTCGCCGCGCTCGCTCGCCTGGGCGAATTCGTTGACCAGGTTGAATTGCGCTTGCACCACCGGCACGATCATCAACTGCGCGATGCGCTCCATCGGTTCGATGGTGAAGGCTGTGCTGCTACGGTTCCAGGCGCTCACCATCAACTGTCCCTGGTCGTCGCTGTCGATCAGGCCCACCAGGTTGCCCAGCACAATGCCATGCTTGTGCCCCAGCCCCGAGCGGGGCAGGATGAGCGCCGCATAGCCGGGATCGGCCAGGTGAATGGCCATGCCGGTGGGCACCAGTTGCCAGGCGTTGGGCTGCAGGGTCAGCGAGGCATCCAGGCAAGCGCGCAAATCCAGTCCGGCACTGCCCGGCGTGGCATAGGTGGGCAGTTGCGACTGCAAGCGGGGGTCGAGGACTTTGACGTCGATCTTCATCTCGGGGCTTTCAAGGGAAAACGGGCAAGGGCTGGGCACCCCTCACCAGGTGCATCCAGCCAGGTCATTCACAGCGGCACCGGGGCGCCTGCGCGAGGCAAGCGCTGCGCGATTTGCTCAATCAATTGCCGCGCCAGCGCGAGTTTGGGCGCATGCGGCAACTCCAGCGTGCCCTGGGCGTCAATCAGCAACAGCGCGTTGTCGTCCTGACCAAAGGTGGCCGGGCCGATGTTGCCAGCCAGCAGTGGCACACCCTTGCGCTCACGCTTGGCCTGGGCATTGCGCAGCAGGTCGTGGCTCTCGGCGGCAAAACCCACACAAAACAGCTGACCGCTTTGGGCACGTTCACTGCTCGCCACACCCGCCAGAATGTCGGGGTTTTCGGTGAAATGGAGCACGGGTGTCTGGCCACTGCCGTCTTTCTTGATCTTCTCGTCGCTGGCCTGCGCGGGGCGCCAGTCCGCCACGGCAGCGGTTGCCACGAATACATCGGCCTGCGACACCTGGGCTTGCACGGCTGCCTGCATTTGCAAAGCCGAGCGCACGTCCACACGGCGCACCCCCCGAGGGGTGGGCAGCGATACCGGTCCCGCCACCAGCACCACCTGCGCCCCCGCTTCGCGGGCCGCACGGGCAATGGCAAACCCCATCTTGCCGCTGGAGAGATTGGTGATGCCCCGCACCGGATCGAGGGCTTCATAGGTGGGGCCAGCCGTCACCAGCACGGTACGTCCTTGCAAACGCTGAGGCTGAAAGTGTGCAATCAGGTCTTCCACAATCTCCTCGGGTTCGAGCATGCGGCCATCGCCCACTTCGCCGCAGGCCTGGTCGCCCTGGCCCACATCCAGCACCACCGTGCCATCGGCCTTGAGTTGCTGCACATTGCGCTGGGTGGCGGGGTGGGCCCACATCTCTCGGTTCATGGCTGGCGCCAGCAGCAGCGGCACCTGTTGCAGCGGCCGCGCCAGGCAGGTCAGGCTGAGCAGGTCGTCGGCGCGTCCGTGCAGCAGTTTGGCCATGAAATCGGCGCTGGCGGGGGCCACCAGGATGGCGTCCACATCTCGTCCCAACTCGATATGGGCCATGTTGTTGGCCGGGCGATCGTCCCACTGCGAGGTGAACACCTCGCGGTTGGACAGGGCCTGCAGGGTCACCGGGGTGATGAAATGGGTCGCGGCCTCGGTCATGACCACCTGCACCTGGGCCCCGGCCTTGACCAGAGCGCGGCACAGTTCCGCCGCCTTGTAGCACGCGATGCCCCCGCTCAGTCCGAGCAGGATCCGCTTGTTCTGCAAATCGTTCATAAAACCCTGTAACGGAGCCCCTATAATTTCACTTTACCACCTCCCGGGAGCTGGCCCTCCCGATCAGGCATGACCAAATTTGTCTTCGTCACTGGCGGTGTGGTGTCTTCCCTGGGCAAGGGAATCGCCTCAGCCTCCCTCGCAGCGATTCTTGAATCGCGGGGCCTCAAA